>ERZ842401.1028-NODE-1028-length-40925-cov-35.674969_pt1 | contig 40925 bp, 64 predicted proteins | sample MGYA00521270_ERZ842401 | MGnify/ENA primary metagenome ERZ842401 (study PRJEB31892, sample SAMEA3878208) | bioreactor metagenome | biome: Moose rumen | place: Sweden | collected 2011-10 | study: EMG produced TPA metagenomics assembly of the PRJEB12797 data set... | reverse complement strand
TCTTACCATTAGAAAAAGTAAAAGCATCTTTAATACCATAATCAATACCTATTTCCTCAGATGTTCTAGTTATTGACTCTTCTTTTTCAACATAAACGGTTACATGAATAAAATAACCCTCTGCAGTCCGAACCAGTTTAGCACATTGAATATCAAAATCATGTTTGATATTTTTAAGTTGTTCACCTCCATTAATTGTTAAAGTTCCTTTAATACCTTGAATATGAATTCTAGTGTAGTTTTCATTGAAAGTAAAAGTGTTTCCATACTGAGTTAATGGGATTGCTTTAGCATATTTGCAGTATTTTAGTTTGCCTACTTTTTGACCTTTTAATTTTTTAGCATGTAAACAATTTAAACTGTATTGAATCCAATCTACAGTACCACGGCGCATTTGAGAACTTAAATGCTTTAATTTAACTTCTACATCATTCTTATCTTTATCTTTGTGGGTTATTTGCTTTAAAGTAGTATCAAAATCTTTTAATTTATTTCCTTTTTCTAAAAAATCCAAAACAAAGTTTTTATACCATTTTGCTTCTGTATAAAGCATTTTAAAATCATTTTCAACTTTATTATTCAGCTTATTTTCTTGAATTTTGAGAACAACATTCTTTATAAGCATATTTGAATGCTTTTCTTTATTGATCTCCTTAGTCAGTCTACGATTACCGTATGCTTCAGCTTTATTCAAGTTAAAAACCTCTTTTAAATACTTTTATTGTATAATATACTATATATATTTGTATGTCAAGCATTTTTTATTTTTTATTGCCTTGATCCCCACACCTTTACGGTGTGGGGTTTTGTGGGGATTATAAAATACGAGTATTTCTACAGGTTGCTCATAGTAAGTATCTAATACTCTGTCCGTTTTCAAATAATCTATATCCAAAAACCCACTGGGCAATCTTTCTCGGGGGCAGGAAAAATACGCTTCACCATCCACGTGTATTCCTACCCAACTTTCAAACCCTTGCATGAATTTACATTCATTGAGCATTTGTTTAATTTTCATTAATGCCTCCAAAAATTCCAAGTGCCGGGTAATCCGGGCAATCCGGACAATGGATGATAGGATGTGTTGTGTCCCTCATCTGATTTTCTAAAATGCTTACGGGGGCACAGTACTTCCACTTTGTTGTGTACATTTTCCTACGTTTTGTTGAACTTGGCTGATCTTGCGTGATAGTGTTTTTGCAGTGCATCTTGACTGACTGAAAGGGGCATTCATCATCGATAAACACGTTGTTCAAAACATCAATATAGCAATTATTGACCAAATACATTGAATCAGATTTGAAAGCATTTTCATGATTTGAAAATAATGCTACTTTGCCAACATAAGGCGCCAAATCTTGTGCATTGGTTTTATCAAAAAACTTAAAATTAGTCATTGTCTCATTGTATCCCGATATACTTCATTGTTTGACAGCAGGCATAAAATACCTAAATTTGAATCTACCCACAGGACTTGAAACGTAGAAAGGATAATCACACCTTCCAGTTTCAATAACATTGTCCAAAACATCACAAATACAGTGATGATCGAGATACACTGGATCGTTTTTGAAATCTTCCCGGTTGTTGGAGAAGAAACCCATTTTCCCGATATACGGAATTGCTTCCGACCATTGATTTGCTTCAAGTATATTGATTTTCATTATATTACTTTCCTATTGAACTGTCGATAAGGAACTTAAAGTGTTCTAGCCATTGCTTGACTCTGAAAACTGGAATCATTTCACAACCGTTCGTATATACTTGATCACTATCTTTAATGGAATAAAATTTTGCAAATTCATCAAATGCATCAAATGTGTTACTAAAATCCATAGTATTAGATTTATAAAGGTGAAAATTGTTGTTTGAGTCTTTAATAATATAGTCACCTTTACAGAGTTTAATATTTTCTGTGGGCGTAATTAAATAATACTCATTATCTTCTGAATTGTATTTTATACTATTATTTCTATTTCCAAAAATATCAAAAAAATCTAAAACTTCACCTATATTTTCTTCTCTATTATACTGAATTGTGATCATTATATTTTAACCCCAAACGGTGTATATTTATTATCCAATTTTAACTCACAATCATTATATAAGTCATCAAGTGTAAAATTTATATGACCTAATGTAATTAGATAAGTTGTATTTCCATTTTTGTGTAAATTCTCGGAGATTGCAGTGATTAAACACCTAATGTTATCGTTTTCAAATTTCTTAAATCTATAAGTGATAATATCACCAACATCTCCTGCAAATTTCTTAAATTCATCTATCGTGAAAGGTCTATATTGCATCAACGCTCTCCTTGATCCACTCATCATACCCCTTAAAATCATCATCTGTGCATGGGCGTAATGTCATTTCAGTATCGACGTAAATTCTTATATAATCAAAATCCAGTGGTTCAATATTGGTAACTTTACACCTTGCATATTTGATCAACGTATAGTCACGTGCAGGAACAGGTTTTTGTGTGATTATAAGATGATTTTTATCGGCAAAATTCGCCCATCCATCCTTGACTAAATCTATTTTAGTATCTGGACTGGTCATTAAGGCAATTATCTGCCACAGTTCGGGTTGTGATGCTTTTAATAGCATAGCAAATTCCTCAATTCAGTATTTGTTCTAAAAAGATATCCAGTACAGTAGAGTCCTTCGGTCTTGTGTTATTCCAACCGTATTGATCATCGTACACCGCAATCAATCCATGAGAGGTTGCTTCGTCGAAGAATGATTCGTTATGATATTGCTCTCTAGTGCAATCAAAAATATAATTCTGACGACACCAAAGATGAACGCATTCATGTAGAATTATGCTAACTACTATCTCCGGATCGTTTTGAAATTTGTTATCCACACATATAACGGGGTTTCCATTGCATGGATCGAACCAGTTTCCATCACCAATTATCAATCGGGGGCGTTTCAGCTCCCCTTTATAGTAATGAGTGTTTACTATATCAAAGATAAGATTCAAATTCATTTTTCAAAACTGTTTCAAACCTAGTCGAGCAATCGCTAATCTTTCAGTGATTTCACAGCAAGCATACTACAACTCGTGAACCGTGTCAACAGGCATTTTTCAAGACATTATAAAATTTACGCATTCATTACAGTTCACTATTGTTGATCAAGTGTGAATGTATATGTGGTACCTGTGTATGAAACAGTCTGTGTTTTTATCAATTCCCAGTTAGCTAAGTCATCCGAAGCGTACAAATCAACTTTTACATCTGATCTGGAAGCCGGATCATAAACATCTTCAAATACCAGTGATGATATATCTATAAGTTTTAGTGCGCTAGTAAACAATACCTGATATATTAAAGGTGATGTGTAGCCACTGTACACAGCATTCCAGTCAATATAGTTTTGAACTCCATCATTCCATAATTGATTTTTATTTGTGCAGAAAAACGATCCTGGAGCATAAGCCTTTACCCCATTGTCATACCACCTGCCATTAAGATAACTGCAAGTACATGCAATGTCATTACCATCGGAGTCAACGAACACAATGTCTTCAGTCACAGGACTAGAAACATATACATTGGTGGTGCGGGTTTTATAAGTCAAACCATTGAACCGTCCCGCTTGAATGCCATCATATCGCCCACTGAATTCCTTAGTCAAAACAAATTTGTAATACCGGGGAATTTGCTCAACAGGCAAAGTAGGATTTTTGACTTTTGCCGTGAGTTTAACTGTAGTATCATCAATGTTCTCCTGTAAAATTTTTATCAGAGATTTTAACGGTTTGGATTTCTCAATGTGCTGATAAACAGTTAAATCTGAAAGCGATAAAGTGCTTCCGGGGATACCGCAGGCATAGATCCTGGTAGAATATTTTTGTATATTCGTCCAGGTATAATTACCTAAACAATAATCATTGATTAAAATACTGCATGGAACTTCATCAGGATTAGAACGTTCATTATTGAATTTTAAATTGAACTTAAACCATTGCTTGAGTTGTAAAGGATAATTTAATATATAGTTATCATATACTAAACTTAATTTCCCTCCAGTTGGATAAGGAATACACGCAATTCTTATTATATGTGTATTAACGCCCTCGGAGTAAAATAAACCGTATGAGTTATCATAAGATTTTATTTTAATATAGCAGGCAATTTCGGATGGATCTTCACTAGGTATAGAACTTGTCGTATTATATGTTAATTGCAAATAAGGGCATTTGTTGTAAATTATTGATAAAGGTGTATTATAATTTTCTGTTGCAGTATAGTATTCCCGATCATCTTTGGCAATTTCAGCAACCTTGTTTCCCGAACTCATCGGATCGTGAACAGTCAAATCAAATACTTTATTCTCTGCATAATTGTGGATCTTATCGCCTCCGGCGAGATCGCCCAAATCAGCACCTTCACAAAACCATTTGCCCTGGGGCACATATAATAACGGCATAGTTGATCCATAATAAAAATACTCTATATGTATTTATATTTGTTGATTTTTCACAAAAATATAAATAAAATATGAGAAACCTCCTCCGTGGGAGGTAAAATGATGAGGAAAATTTTATGTTATTCTGTAACAATACCCGTGATTTAATGTATAACAATCGAGAACATTTATTAAATGAATCAATTACCTGTACAGTATGTTGCTGTGACAATGGATATATAAATGGAGACCGAGATATAGTAAAAACGTTTAAATTCACAGCATCTGATGAACAAGATGCTTGTAGAAAAGCTATTAAATGTCTGTTAAGGATCGATAAACATAAAGTAAGGGATTATGATACAAACATAACATCATTTGAAGATCTTAATGACGAGTTTAATTTTTCAAGTGATGACACATCACCATATATAGTTTACATGACAGTTGGTAAAAAAATTGTTGTTTTCGACGAATCACATGTTTTAAGTGGGTTTGCTACAAAACTTTCCAAGTGTTCTTCAGCTCAGTCTATTGAAAAAATCATAAAAGCAATCGCTCATTTTTATTACTCCATGGGTGTTGATGATTATGATGGTTTCGACGACATTGAAGGCGAAGATATTGATGACTTAATTTCTGATGAAGTTACTGCCATCAAAGACAGATTCAAATCAGATACCATTGGTTTACTAAAAGGTTTACTTAAATTAGATGAGACCATTTGTATGAGAATGGCCAGTTAGTAATTAAAAAAATAAAGCACATTAGGGCACAAGAAAATCTCATTGAAAATATAAATACAATATAATTTTCTAAAGGAGCTAAAATGAATTATAGGAAGTTTCTTAGCGAAGCTGCTAAATCTCAAAACATGATCATGGCTAAAAATTTAAATGAAGATCAAAGAACTGATTTAATCCAGGAGATTACTAGCAGGATTCAAACCCTTGGTGTTGGTTCACTTAAGGAAATCCTCAGTTCCATTAAAACCCAGGAAGAAAAGAAATTCAATGGGAGGATCGATGTTGCATCTTACAACGGATCTCCACTTTTTGCAGGAGATTTTTTTGACAACGTCAGAGAGTTGAAAGCAAAACTGGTATCAATTGATCCGAGCGAAAAGAAAAAGGTTGAAAAAATCCTATCAGACTATGGAACGTACAATTATAAGACAAAATTTATAAGAACTGAGAAGAAATGTGATGTTTATCATTGTGTTAAAGGGGATTCTCGTTACCCGCTGGTTGTTTTTCTGAGAAGGGAATAAACCTCATTGAAAATAAAGCACATTAGGACACAAGAAAATCCTTGTGTCCTTAATTTATGCACTTATGTACTTAATATCCTGAAATGTAACAGCAAATGCCCACAACCACAAAACAATCTTTGACAGAGAACGAAATTGTCCTTAAAGCCAAACTGTTGCGATTAGATAATGAAGATAAAAAGGAAGATGCACAAAGATGGATGATATGGTTTCTCCTCATAGGAATGCTGTTATACCCTATTCTTGTTATTGTGTGTTCTTATATGGGGTTAGAAAATGCTGCTAAATTACTTGAAGATATGAGTAATATATATTTTATGAGCATTTCTGGTCTTATAGCAGTTTATTTTGGTGCCAATGCGTACTCCAAATCAAAGTCTATTGATTCATTTAACAATAAACCTGATGACGTTGACGAACAACAGTAGGTTGCAGGCTGATTAAGTAGCAATGTGGATCACACAATATCAGGCATTTTATCAAAAGGTTTAAATACTATATCCGGTTCTACAGGATCATAAGTTACACTGTATAAAAGTTTATTTTGCAGCATATCATATAAATCAAATTGTGTATGATATTCAAATACCCGGGTCGTTCCTCCCAATAATGATGAATTACAATTGCCAACGATAACACTGAAATTTTTGATCATATCAATTGGCAATTTGTTACGAAAACTTATCATATATTCAAATTTATCAACGTTTCGCTCAGAAGCAACTTCTAAACAAGATGCACTAGTAACATCAAATAGATTGCTTGGACCCCAGTAGTATTTGGCTCCTGAGTAATTAGTTACTGTTGGCATAACGGAATTTTGGTATAATTCACACACAAACGCATTGTTGTATATATCTTTAAACCGTATCACATCGACAGCGTCTTTATTAACCGTTGATGTCGTTAATACAGCGTCTAAAGTCAAATCAGTAAATAAACCGTGATTAAGGATATGGACAGGTAAAGACTGATTTTGCAAATCCGTTAAAGTTATAACAATTCTAAACTGCCTGTCATGCAAATAATCAGATGGTATAGTGACTTCTGTCGTATCAAATGTTTGCTTAACATTTGTCTGCACTATATCATTATATACTGTTCGTAATTCAACTGGCAAATGGTCGGATGTTTCCTGGGTCAAGATGATCTTTCTCCCGGTCAAATCAACGCCATTTTGAATTACTTTACATTCAATGTTTAATGTATCTTCGTTAGTATGATTTATCATATAATCATAACTGGTAAGGAGATCACTATCACTACTATCACTATGACAAACCTCGGGTGTCATATATACGTTTAATGTGATTTGTCTGCCTGTTAAATCATCCGTAAATACTTTATATCCCCTTATACAATCATGTGTTTCTACCTCATGATCGAATGTACAATGCTCAATAGATATGTTTTTAGTGTCTATGTGCTGTCCTAAAGTGCAATTGTAAAATTGCATTACAAATACATCTTTTGCTTTAGCATTGCTTCCTGCTATCGGGACAATTAAAGGAGCAGTACTGTCAATGTTGGCAAAAAATGCTTCTGCCTTTTCCGGAGTGAAACCTAAAGCATCCGGATCGATGATAAAATTCATCTGATAGCGAATTGAATGGGTTTCATTGGTTAGTGCAGTTTCATATATTAAAACATCACTATCATCATATAACTGATAATTTACTGTTCCGGTATAACTTGTTGTCCCTCCGTATTTGCCTGCCACCAATGATAAAGAGGATATTTTTTGTATATCTATATCATCAGTAAATTTTATCGTGTATGTTAGTGTTTTATCGTAGTTTGACGATAAAAAACGGCTTGCTGATATCCTTCCTGTGGTGGCAAAGAAATTGTGCGGAGCATAATCGTCCACGCCATTATCGTACCACCGGGAACTCACTGACACTGTGCAATTATAATCATTGTCACCGTCAGTAAAAACAATATCCTCGGTTAATGCTTTGGCGTTTCTTGCACTTAAACACTGTTTATATGTCAAAGCGGCAAAATCGCCATCACCTATGCAACAACAATTACGATTACTTGAATCTGAAGCTGTTAAAACAATTTTAAATTTTTGAACTGAATTCATGATCAGCCCTCAACAATCCATGAGTCCGGATAAAAATTAGGAAATTCATCAAAGTTTAATACTTCAACATGAAGACAGTGTGGGCACTTGACCTTATTTAATGTATCAACGTAAAACTTAATGGTATTAAAATCATTGAAAAACATTTCAAAAATATCCGTGTCCCATGTTTCTATATCATTTAACAATTTTTCATAATCAATAATTTGTTTTCCGTTAATAGATTTAATATGAAAAGCGAAGTCTATTAATAATACTGTAAAATCATCACTCTCAGATGTTATGATGTTCTCATATGCCTCAAACGCTTCCGGACTGATAGAGGAAAAAACTATTTTGACATTGTTACCATTTATACTGTGATTGAATTCCGTGTCCTGATTAAATCCGTTAATTGGACGGTACAAATCTTTAAAATTATATGCAACGTCAAAATCTCTGCCACATTCGTTGCACGTCAAACTGTATTTTATTGGTTTATTATATGAAAATTCCCGTATACGGTATAAAACATAGTTAAATTCTTCAATATCCAAAGGAACAAATGTTTCCATTTGATCGTAAACGAGAACCTTTCTTCTTTGTATATAACTATGGCAATTGTTAAGACTTGCTCTGGTTTTAACTTTCCATTTATTAAATTTTATGTGCTTGCCATTGAGATAAAACTCATTTGGAGCTATATCTTGTATTTTACATATTGTTTTCTGATTATTATCATTAATTAAAATCTCTGATGGCTCTGACGGTTCTAGAGATTGCAAACATTTCAATTGTTCTGAGATTTCTGGTTCGATCGTTTCAGATACTTTAGTGTGTTCGGAAATTTTTTGAACAATATGACAATCATGCACACTAGATTGTTGACCATTTTCGTTATTGATCGCTTTTTCAATAACAGTTGTGGGGTTGATAATCTTCTTAGCTGGAAGATTGTTACGCCTGATGTATGTTCCATCAGGTGATATATCAGCATTAAGATTTTTTAACTTTTCCATTGATACCTCCGTCTAACAATGAGTACAGGCTATTCGCCAATTTGTCACATTTGTGGCTATGTTGATGATCTATCGCTTCCTTACAATTCTAACTTTACTACATTTTTTAACTTTATAGCACTGAAGTAGTAATCATAGTTTTAACAAACAATCTACATTGATATTTATATTAAACACTGTCGGCAACCTATACAAAATTCATTAAACCATTGTGATGACTGTTACTTTTAAGATATTTGTCGATTGTAACAATTTTTGTCATACTAAATTGTTGTCAAATGCCCCATTAAATGCCCCGTTTGGTAACAATTTATAAAACTCAAAAAGTTTGACCTAGGTCAAACTTTTTAATCAAAATCGCGATAAAATGCACAGAAACCCTGGTGATTTTTAAAGGGTTTCCGTGCATTTTATCGCGATTTTTGCTGTTAAAAAATTGATAACGCGTTGATTTTACTGGGTTTTTGATACGTGACTTTTTGAAAAACCGTGATACGCGTAAAAAACGAAAAACGAAACAGGGCATTTAATGGGGCATTTCAAGTGTTTTTGCATTTGATCTATATGTTACCTCAATAACCTTATGAGATCGTTTTTGAGGTAATGATGGTAAAACATCTCATGAGTTGGTGCTCGTTTGTTAATACTTGTTGATCAACACTTAAAATCAAAACAACGTTTTTATTACATTTGATAGCATCACTAATTGATCCCATCAAAAAGTTTCAACTTTTTGACTTTATGTAAATCGATTTGTTAAAATTTTTTTTTAACAGTAATGCCATTAATAGTATTTCAATAAAAATATTTTAATTGCAGCGTATTTCAATAAACGAGTTTTTGAAATCGTTTCAAAACATTTGATGAGTTTAGATGTTTTTATGACAAGTTGAATCGTATCAATTGTGAAATTTGTTATTATGCTATATAAAACACCTCACATCTATTTCATTTGATATCAACTCAAACCAAATCTAAAACATCTAAACACCCCATTAAATGCCCTATTTCGTTTTTCGTTTTTCACGTGGATCACGGTTTTTTAAAAGATCACGTATTGAAAACCCGGTAAAATCAACGTGTTATCAATTTTTTAATAGCAAAAATCGCGATAAAATGCACAGAAACCCTACGAAAATCACTAGGGTTTCCGTGCATTTTATCGCGATTTTAATCAAAAAGTTTGACCTAGGTCAAACTTTTTGTGTTTTACAAATTGTTACCAAACAGGGCATTTAATGGGGCATTTGGTATGAATTGGTTTTAATTGTTGATACTAGATGGATAATATGGTCCATACGTTTTGAGATTGTTTTTAATGTGACGATAGTAAAACGTCTTATCAATCAACATTTGTTCACTCATCGATCAACACTTAAAAATCAGACAGTATTAATCGATTAGATTATTTTTTATGGTAATGCCATTAATAGTATTTCAATAAAAATATTTTAATTACAGCGTATTTCAACTAAAAGAGTTTTGAAATCGTTTCAAAACATCTGATGGGTTAAGTGTTTTTATAATAAGTTGCATAAACCATATCAATTACGAGATTTGTTACCTGTGGTGTTTAAGTGGTCAGATTTATTTGAAATTAAATCAAAATATCTAAAACACCCCATTAAATGCCCTGTTTCATTTTTCGTTTTTTACGTGGATCACGGTTTTTCAAAAAGTCACGTATCAAAAACCCAGCAAAATCAACGCGTTATCAATTTTTTAACAGCAAAAATCGCGATAAAATGCACGGAAACCCTTTAAAAATCACGAGGGTTTCTGTGCATTTTATCGCGATTTTAATCAAAAAGTTTGACCTAGGTCAAACTTTTTGTGTTTTACAAATTGTTACCAAACAGGGCATTTAATGGGGCATTTGGTATGAATTGAAGTTTGCCCTTGAGTAACGGGTTGAACGCAACTCGCAATACATAATCATTTCAAACAATCTACTATGCATGGTAAATTAAACACCACACAATCAGCAATCATTGTCTTTGGTTGTATTGCTCAATTGTTTAATGAGTTCGGCTGTGTTAACAGGTTTTGTTTCAGCTTCTATATTAATGTTAGTTATATTTTGTGTGGTAGGAGTTTTGTTAGTCATCTTCGATATATTGATCATTACATTTGATATATCTTTATATGATTGAACAAAGAGTTTGAGATTATCAGTCAATGTTCCCTGAAGTAACGCATACGATTCCAACATTTTTGGGTTTGGTTCACATTCAAGTTCTGCTCCCATTGTTCTAAGCATGGTCTTTCCCATTTCAGTATTTTCGCGTAACGTTTGCCTAACGTATCTGAAATCATCTAGGAGACCTTGTAAGTTAATGATTTCGGACACATCTGAAACTTCACTAGGAAGATCATTTATAGTTTGCTCAATTTCGCCTGTTATCTCGTCTGCGTTGACCATAAGATCATCAGCGCTTCCGATGCTCTCAGTTATTTTTGCTGTGATTGCATTGAACTTTTCTGCAAGTATGTCATTTTTTGTTTTGATGGTGGTCATTGATTGTTCCAGTTTGTTAAATTTGGTTAGATTTGAGCATTGGTTTTTTAATATTTATGCTAAGTCATTCAATGGTGATTCTTGTTTACAACATTGACAAAGCTTTGATGCACAGAAACTAATGGAAACCAAACGGAAACCGATAAGAACTGATGAAAACCAATGAAATCTGTTGACATTCAATGTGTTGTGCGTTAAAATACGCGCATGGTCATCAAAGTACCAAGTTGTTATTGAAAGGAGTTTATCATGGTGAGAGAAGCAGTAAAATCAAATCATCCCGATCATCCCGATCATACCGATCATCCCATTCATCCAGGTTGCACTTATGTTGATGTCTATGAGTGCGTCTACGATGGCACCTGTGACAGTGCGGTATTTCAGTATGTGGAATTTTTTGCAGACGAGGCTTGCGCTAACAACGTCTATAACGACATCAAAAATGATCCACGAGCCAGTGTTTTAATCATTGAGCAGACTGCTGATGGGTGGTGTGTTTCTTATCAGTTAAAAAAGGAATTTAAAACGCCACATACAATCTATAATAATTTTTTATCTGCCAGACATGATAACGATCAACAAGTGGTTGATGGCAGAATTTTGTATCACTTCGATACTTATTATTATGGAAGTGAGGTGGAATACAAAGCAGCATTAACATCAATAAAAAGACATTATGGAGTGAAAGCCGATATTGACATAATAGAACATTCCTATCTTAGTCCGTATCAATGGGAAGTCAAAGTAATCAATTGGTGTTGTTACCATGAGGCGTTTTAGGAGATAAGAACATGGGTAATTCATTTCAAAGGGGTGAAATCGTTTTCCCATATTTCATTCCCGAATGCTTCTTAAAGCCAAAGGAAAACAAATTCAGACCATATACACTCACGGAATTTAAGAACAAATTCACAGTTGGACGGTCTTTTTATTTCAGAAAAAAAGGTGAAGAAGGATGTGAAGTGTATTCAATTCTGTCTGGCTACCGACATGAGCAATACAAAGATCAAACGATTACTTATATCTATATAGGGTATTGCAAGTTCACTCTTGATGAGCTTTTCAATGATTATGAATGGCAGGATCCCGCTACAGGGGACTGGAAACCGTTTGGAATAGAAGAGGTCTAAAGAAAATGGAATCCGATCCTAAAATGACCCTTAAAGAAATTTGCCATTTATTGTGGAGTGTGAACTCATACATAAGATTGTGCATAGTAAATCCATGTCATGATTCTGTATTTACCAATGTTAAATTGAGAAATATAGTATATCTACGTCATGTTTCTGTATTTACTAATGTTGAATTAACAAAGACTCATGGAGGAGAATTTGCAGATTATATTGTGACTGATGTCGAAAGTGATACCCACAATTACATTAATGTATTTTTGGAAAAACCTGCTGAAAGCAGAAAAAAGTGTCTTGAGAAAATATTAGAAGAGGATGGTTGGTAATGAGATGGGATTTATTTGCATTAGAGCTATTAAAGCCTCTAGGTCAGATTATGATGGCTGGAGCCTTAATCTATGCAGGTATCATACTAGGTAAAGCTATTATGGTGGTAGATCTTGCTAAGGTTGCTATGCAGGAAGCAGACGCTAAAACCAAGTTAGCAGAAGCCAAGCTCAAAGAGATGGGTGAAACTGATGTATTAACTCATAAGGATAGTGCATCTGGCAGACACTTTTGGGAAGTAACTACAACTACTGAGGAAAATAAAGATGTTCAATGATGATGCTGCTATTGGGAAGATTCTGAGAGATTTGAGTAACCTTATTGCTTACTGTATTGACTGTAGTAAGCAGACTAGCAATGAGAATGCAAAAGACCTTTATTTTGATGCTAGAGACTGGTTAGAAGGTGTTTATCATGACATAGCAATAAGTGACTGGGATGAAGAAGATGAAGATGAGGAGGAGGAGGATTAAAGAATGAAACTAGATCCAAGAATTAAATCACTGTCAGACATTTTGACTTGCTTCGATATTGAGGAGGCAAAACAGTTTATAGGACAAAAAGGATATTTTACAGATTATTTCAATCTCTTTGATTATGTAGCAACCCTAAAATATGGTGTTTTAGAAAAAGTTTTTGATAGTGATTGTTCCTTTAAGTGCGATTGCTGGTGGGGATTTTTTATCCCTGAAAGCAGGCTAAAAACTAAGATAAAGAAGTATAGACCTTTTACCAATACAAAAGAATTTTTATTAATGAGGAATTTTAACGTGGGTGATACAATACATATACGCTCTAAAACAGACAATAAGGAATACCATCTCATGATTACAGGATGGACAGATGAAGAGTTGATGCTTGGCAATTTGAGTAGTTTGTCCTTTAATGAACTGCTCATCCAGTTTGAATTATGGGATTGCGAAGATAATAAATTTATACCTTTTGGAGTGGAGGTGGATCAAAGATGAAATACGATAAAAGAATAATAAACCCCGTTGAAAATATCTGTACACCTTTTGATGCTACTCCCGATATGGATGGATGGATAGATACTGCTAAAGGGTATTTTGCTGTTAATCTCGAAAGTTTTTACAATCTCGATGAGTGTGATTACGGAGTGCTCAAAGGCGTTAGGCATACCGCAGATGATGAGTACGAAGATATGCCTTATCAAGCCTTCATTGAGAAGGGAGAGAGGAAAGGTATGATAGAATCTTACTCTTACTTTCTTTTTGCAAGTGATGTAAAATTTGAGAAAAAGAAGTGGAGACCGTTCACTTTGGATGAGTTTCTTAAAAGGTTTCCGTTGCTGAGTCCGGTGACGCTCAGGACAAAAAGCGGCGATCTCTACACATTATGCGTCACTGGACAGGGAGTTGAAAAGGAAACGCAAATTGAGTATGTGATCCTTGGAGGACGCTGTTACGATTTTGAGGAGTTGCTTAATAAGTACGACCTTCAAGACGAAAACGGCAATTGGACACCGTTTGGAGTGGAGGAATGAGAAATGCTGAAATATGATAAAAGAATAGTACACCCTACTGATAATATATGGGGTCCCTTTGGTAGCACATCAGAACAGGAAATATACGTAGGTCTTGAAGGATACTTTGCTGATAACATTGGTACATTTTCAAATTTAGATAAGTGTAGGTATGGCATTCTTGAAAGAATTGATTGGGACTCTATTTATCCATTCTATACAAGACTTACACAAAAAAGCAGTGGAGTAGAGTATGCTTTCTTTCTTCCTGCAAGAGATGTAAAAGCAAAGGAAAAGAAATACAGACCTTTTGCTAATACAAAAGAGTTCTTTGAAAAGACTGGTTTTGAAGCAGGTGATGTAATTCATGTACTTAATAATGATGGTATTGAATACCATTTAATGCTTGTAGGATGGTCAAAAGATACATTGATGTTAGGTAATATGGATAGATTAAACTTCAAAGAACTCTTTAAGTGGTTTAAGTTATGGGATGGTGAAGATAGGTTTATACCATTTGGAGTGGAGGAATAGAAAATGGATTTGGATAAAAGAATAGATAGTATTGATGATATTTTTACTCCTTTTAGTGACACTAAAGTTGCAGAAAGGTATGTAAACTCAAGTGGGTATTTTTCTAATGAATTTGAAAACTTCTCTGATTTAGGTAAATGCACTCACGGTACCTTAAAACTTATAGCAGAGCATAAAAGTGACCCCTCTTTATACAGGCTTATGGAAACTGGTACTCTATACAAGTTTTTCCTTTGTGATAGTGCTGTAAATGATGAAGAGTCTAAGTTTAGACCATTCAACTTGCATGAGTTCTTGAATATATTTCCTTTAGGAGATGCTATTACTTTCAAACGTAAGGATGAAACATATTACTGGAAACTTATCTTTATAGGTCATCGAGGAGAAAATAATGGTTCTATGGATGTTTGTATAGGCAGTGAATGGTATTCATTCAAAGAATTAGTAGAAGATTATGAATACAGGAATGAATCAGGTGAATGGGTATCCTTTGGGGTAGAAGAAAAATCAACTTAGATGAAGATATAAAACACCTTGAGGAATACGCTAAATTTCATGAACACCTGTTATCATATTTGAAAGAATTGCGGATGTTTAGAATGCGGGAAATAATGAATGTTGAGATTGGACTCAATTCAGTTAAATCACAGCTACAATTAAATAAGGGTGAATTACAAGAACATAAGAGATTGGTTACACTCAGGGAATTCAAGTATTTTAGAAAACGTGACTAATTAGGGTGCTGATTAAGGAAAGAAAATGGTAACTATTGAGAGCCCACTGTAAAATCCTATTAAATATGCTACAAAATGACATAGACAATCAAATTTCTTATGAAAATTGTATATCTATGTCATTTATTACCATTGTTTAATGGTCAAAAACACGGGTACTGAATAATTACCTTTTTGTTGTCCAGTGGCGTTGAATAACGAGTCAATAACGTGTTTGAGCATTGAGAAACAATGGATGGTATGTGACTTATCTGTTTTGAACAAAAAAACCTGTTGACATTCAATAGATTCTGTGGTAAGGTACACACAGAAAGTTGAGAAAGGTTTTAACATGTTTTAACATGTTTTAACATGTTTTAACAGGCTTGAAAGGAGTTAGAAAATGTCCAAATTCCCTAAAATTTTAATGCCTGTGAGGAAAATTAGGGATTGTTATGAGGACAATCCCGCTCTGTACTTTATAGAGTGCGATATAGAGTGCGATAACAACAATCAGAAAACAGCAGAAAAGTTGTTTTTCAATTTGAACAAATATAGGAAAAACATTCGAGCCACCGCCATGCGTTTTGATATCAATTTTCATTCCTGGGAATGCGTAAATGGCAGGTGGGGTGTGATCATGGAATACTATGATGACGAATCCATGCCTCATAGCGGATGGAACATGATTGACTCCATCTGGGAGTCCACCATGAACGGCGTTGAAATTGGGGATTAACAATGGCACATTTCACTTTTGAAAATCATTTTAATGCTGATAAACATGAATATAACAATGAGTACGATGACTGGAATGATTTGCTCACAGAGTGGAATACCTACAATTATGCTGATAAGAAAAACATGGAGACTGCTTTGAGTGTCATCAAGGATTACTACAAGGATACGGCGGCAATTGAAATTCGCAACTATCAGTGGAGCAAGTACCCTCATGAAATTTTAGTTGTCCAGTGGCGTTGAGGGCGTTGAATAAAAACCTGTTGACATTCAATACGTTCTGTGGTAAGATACACACATAAAGTTGAAAAGGTCTTAATAGAAAGGAGTTTAAAATGTATATCGACAATCGTATTAATGGCAATGCATTCACGTCAAATAACAAGGAAGATGCCAAGAAGTATCTTGGCAAAAGAGGTTTTTTCTGCTATTCCGAATTTGACGCACATTATTGCTTTGATAGTGCCTTCGTTAAAACTGGCACGTTGTCTAATGTATCAGACGATCCTGTCCATCCTTTTGAGATGGAGGGTTCCTATAATGGGTACGGTTGCTTTATTCCTGAGGAAATCGTTAATACCGAACTGCGTCCGTGCAGTGGCGTGTACGAGACACACAATGACCATACCATTAACTACGTCTTGGGTTGTGATGATCGTTGGTGGGATGATGTTGTCACTTACAACACTTCCCGAGGCGTGCTGGAACTGAAGTACTCATGCCATGATAATATCATGGTTGAGTGCAGGCGCATCGATGATGAGATTGTTGAACTTCATGTGATGTGTAATTATACATTGAAGGATTGGCGAGAACTCATTGTCCGGTACGAAACCGAGAGATAAATTTTCAATCTGCTCATATGACCCTAATCGATCCGCACTTACAGTGCGGATTTTTGTATCGGTTTTGACTGCTTTGAATGTTCGTACAGTTGCGTTGTTATTGACGGCGGGACATGCGAATTTTTCACGACTTGCGTTTAATGCTCTTGCTGCTCTTTCTGCATTTGACAAACGCAGTAAAATACTGTAAAATTTTGCGTATAAATAATTTTACATTGTTAAAAGTAAGGAACTTTCTATGATACAGAAAATTGATATGCTTTCTACAGAGTTTGTCCCCAGTGAAGATCTGGTACTGGTCAAAGTTGAGCAATACCGGATGGAAGACGATAAGGTTTCCGCATCAGGAATTATAATCGAACAAGGGAGGATCAAATCGGTCAATGATCGTCCTAACAGTGGCATTGTTGTTGCATCCGGTGTAAAAGATCTACAACCCGGAGACATGGTGGTGTTTCTTAGTACTGATGGACAGGATGTGCATTTCAAAGATACTGATAATTTGTACTTGACTGACGATCTAGCACAGTTTATAATACTGCGAAAGAACTCTGTCATCGGAAAAAAGCATGCTAATAGAAATTCATGATATACCCAATAATCAGGTATTAAAAAGTCTAGATGTCCATATAGATTTTGCTGATCCGCAAAATACCACATGGAAAACTGAGGTGTCGCCTAACGGCACCTTTTCTCTGCCTTTACCACCCACACAGCCCCCTCAAAATGCGCAAAATGCGCAAAATGCGCAAAATTTGAAGAATACTGGGATTGTGGACGGTGATACAGGGGCAGGGCGTATTACCGAAAATAAGGTAATTATAGCCGATATAACATCCGATCAAATTGAAGGAACTGAAATACCAAAGGAAATGGTTGACGCTTCGTTTTAACGTGAGTGTTAGGAACTGTCAACACAATTAAATCTGTTAAATTTTAAGGGGTTGAATTATGCGATTTACTCTATACAAGAATGTTTTGAATGAGGGAATTGATGTTGATAATATAGCGCATACAGTCACGTTCAATCCCACCCATGAAAAACTTGTTAATACGTCACGAAAAACAAACCCTAGTGCAAATAAAGGCATTTTTAGTAATGGCTTTACTAAATCTGATAAAGATGCGTACACCAATGGAACATTTAATAATATAACAGTGTGGTCGATATTTAAACGCTTTGGTAATGGGACATTATACGATGGAAATCCGTTAATTTACGCATTGAAAGGTGAAAACAAATGGAAATTTTCCAGTGACGAAAATAAAAAAAAGTTTTTTGAAAGAGTTGATTTAATAATTAAAAAATTTTTAAAGATGGCGACTCCTGATACCATCATTGTGTTGCCGAGTTCTAATAAATTAAATCAACAATTTGCTGAAATGTTTGTTGCTAATTCAAATTGTAAAATAATTAATGATGTATTATTGAAAATAACTGTAAATGATGTAATTGACTGTGTATATGAAGAGGATTCAGAATTTAGAATTTTTTATGGAGCCGATTTTGATGCCAAATATAATGAATTAGTGAATACTATAAACAGGAATATTAGGAAAAATAAATTAAACTCGGATTCAATTATATTTAAGCGTCATTGGATAACTGATGATGAAATGCGAAATGTTATTGATAGAACTATGGTGTTGAATTGTTTATCTTATGGAGATGATATAAACAATAAAAAAGTTTTACTTGTTGATGATATAATAAGCCGTGGTGCTTCAATAAGGGAAGCAATAAAAGTTTTGAAACAACAATATGACCCTTTAAAAATAGATGTCATTACGCTGCTTTCAAAAAGGTACTAGTTTACTTTTGTTTGGCATAATACTGATCCATCAAACAAAAGTAAACCGCTTGCTGTTGATTTTTAATCAATGATAGGTACGCAAACACATAAACCTAATAAAAACAAAAAAGTGCTTGACATTCGATCAAAACTATTGTAAGATACAGACATAAAAATGAAGGGCGCAACACCCTGTAAAGTTCAATTTTTTGAAAGGAGTTTAAAATGGAAAATATCATTGATATGTTCGCATCTGTGAAGTCTCAGAAGGATACTCTGGATGCAGAGTATGAAACCCTTAGAAAGCAGATCATCGACCTCATGACCGCTCAGGGCGTCGATACGGTGGACATCGGCAACGCTGTCCTGGTTAAGGAGGACAAGAATTATATCACTTATGATCCCGATGGTATTGAGATGATCAAGAACCTTCAGCCAGAAGCAGTAACTGAACACGTTGATAATAAGACCGTCAAGAATGCCATTGCCTCCGGCGAAATCAATGAGAATGATCTCCTCCCTTACAAGGAGATCAAGGTTTCCAAGGCAATTCTGCTGAAGAAGGGTTAAAACCTCTTGACATCTGACAAAAAAAAAATTAGTACACTATAACCATAAATTGAAAGGAGTTTGAAATGAACGACACCAATACCAACACAGACCTCATCACCGTCGTAAAGAAGTTCTATGATGTCACTACCAACCGCAAGGCTGTAACGGCCTGCTATGAATCCCTCCGCGATCGCATTATCGACCATATGGAGGCAAATGAGTTGAAGGCAATGAACGTCAACGGCAATAGCATTAAGGTTCGGGTTACTGAGACCGTCAACTACGATAACGCTCTTAACTGGTTAAAGGAGCACGGACACAATGAGTGTCTGAGGTACCGGGTTGACAATGATGTGATCAACGTCAAGACCTATCACAAGGTCAAGGACCATACTTCTATCAAGGTTGTCACCGCTCTTGAGTTCAACAATAAGTGAAATTTGGAAATTTTAATCGAGGATAAAAAAATGACTATTGCAATTGCAGATCTGAAAGACAAAGGGTACGGACTGATTTTGATGGGCATCAAGTGGAATTCCAAGGAAGAACTTATCGATGAGATGAATGACTGGAATGACAGTGAGAAGTTCATTCCCAATGGGAAGTTTACCGACTTCGACGAGATCGAGACCGACCTTGACAGGACGGACATTCTGGTCAAGCACACTGGAAACGTCAACCCTCTCAAGAGAATCGAGAATAGAGATATGGGCTGGGTATGGCTGGAGGATTATCTCGGTAATAGATACTACGAGTAAACATAACTGCATACGACCATTTGACCCGGGAAATTCCCGGGTTTTTATTAAAAGTCAAGTGTACGAGTGTGACAATAAGGTCATTATAGAAGTCAGAAAGTTCGCAGATCAGTTGGAGTGAAAATCAATGCATGATATAACAGTTGAAAGAATTAAACACATAATGGAAGTTCTGAGCAAGTCAATGAACGAGTTCAAACCGGAAATGGAAATGCACGATTTTGGCTTTGTTCAGGACACGTATCTATTGCTTAGTGAACTGTTGACTGTCAGGAGTTCAATGACTTCCAATACATTTCAAAATTCCGAAAAATCTGAAAACGCCGGAAACTCTGGAAAGAGTAAAGAAGATTTAATGAAAGAGGGAAATCCTGAAAAACTTTTGAAAGACATTTATGAGATTTTGAGACAAAACAATTACAGAATGCATATGGATTCAAAAGAAAAACTTCATTGTGTAATTGTTCTCAGGGCAATTTATGAGATTTTGATGGTCATGTACGAAAAGCAACGGGACGAAAAATTACAGGATTAATAAGAAACCGTAGAATTTTTGGAGAAATAAATGTTAAAAGCGATAATATACAATCTCAAAGACATTAATGCCGAACATCTGCTTGCAAACAAATGCCAGTCTTACGCCGAAGGTGTAGAATCGGCATGGTCTGCATACAATTCAATCGTCACAACACAGAATGACATAGAGACAAATGTTAAAATAAAACTTGCACTTGCTTATTCAGCGCAAGAAAATGCAAGGAACAATGCAGAATTTGAATTTCAGACAGGTATTATTGATTTTTATGAATATGTTTTGGAGTATTGAATAATGACGGACAAACACCTTGAGGAATTACAGGATATTCTTAAAACCGCTTTCCTTTTGCAGTCAAAAATGAAAGCATATATGCATTCAATTATGTGCGGCGGGAATGATGGAGTGACACTTGACGTTTATCCACATCAGTATACACATTTAAGAAACGCTGACGAATATATCGATTCTGCAATTCCTCAAATCTGGGAGGAAATTGGAGTTGAAATGAAAAAGCGCGGTCAGTTGTGATTTTTGTGTTTTAGATCAAAAATCTTAAAAAAATGTTGATTTTTGTAGATTATTGATTATAATAATAAAAGTCATTAAAATAAGGAGACTAAAAATGAACGATCTTATTGTAAAAATTAAAAATGAACTCGCAACTCTTTATCAAATTAAAGACGGTGTTCTTACTGAAATGATGCAATCCGGTCAAGTGATGACTGATTTATCAGTGCTGGATGCCAAAATTGAAACGTTTGAAAAAGTTCTCAATATGATGAATTCAGAGAACTCCGTTTGAAATCGTAACGTGTTTTTGATAAAATCAAGAAAACAAACGTAACTATTCAGCACCCTGCTTAACCATTAAACAATGTCAATAAATGGCATAGATATAGAATTTTCATAAGATAATTTGAATACCTATGCCATTTTATGTCTTATTTAATAGGATTTTACAGTGGGTTCTGAATAGTTACAAAAGAAATCTGAATAAGGTTAAGATTTCTTCTTAATACGTTAAACGTGATGAGATTTTTAGGTTGGACTAGTGAGATTTCTCATGTTCAATTAAGCCGATAAATTTTGTGGTTTGGACAAGTTATTTATCGACAGTTCCTTATACATTTTGGATAGTTATGATAAACACAGATGAAATTAATGAAGACCTTGCTCATTTGAGTAATGTTCTTGCAAAATTTGACAGCATTAATCCCGACAGTATAAACAATCAAGATCGTGAACGTTTAATGTTGTTCATACGGGCATATCTTGTTATTTTACAATACAAGGAGCGAAAAATGTTTTGTTGTAATCATTTTTAAACGCTAAGTTTTAATTAAAACACTCGTTAAAGACGAGTGTTTTTTTTTTAATTTTAAATATAAATAGTATTAATAAGGTTTTAATGCGGAAGACCTTGTGCTTTTTAACTGTTTTAATGCCCGCATAACCATTAAATTATGTTTAACATAATGAGGAGAAATTCATGAATTTTAATGAATTTAAAAAACGCATTTCAAGCATTTCAAAGTCTAATTATCTTAATGAAAGTAGTTGGGATGAATTTGACGGAATTGATGATGAAGAAGATGGAGATGATTTTGAAGAACAAGAAATGTACCGAATAGGAGAAAAACTGGAAAGATGGCTTCGTCAATTCTGCAATAAATATAGGCTTAAAAGAAAGGTCATTGATGATTTTGATGTAACTGGAAAAGCTACTCGTGAAATGGTAGACGAACTTGAAGGTTATGCTAATTCATTACAATTGTCATTAAAAGTTAAAAAGCTTAAAAATTCAGTAGAATACAATTTTTGGTATGTCGGAATGAGAGACGAAGATATCATTGGGCGTATTACGTTTAGAAACAATAAAATGTGATATTTATAAATATTGATTTTATTACAATTTTTAAGCATTATTAAGGTCTCAAAGTCAAGTAAAATCTAAAAGTTTTACTTGACTTTTTTTAATTCCTCTGATTTCTTTGACGGCTTTGACGGACTTCAAAAATCTTATAAAAACACATAAAACTGTTGACTTTTTGAAAATCATAATGTAACATAGGGTATAAAACACATAGAGGTACGAGATGAACGATGCTGAAACTAATACTAGAACTACATTGCCTATGAATACGATCGAAAACGAATTGATTGTTTTGAGAGCAAACATAACCAACGAAACGCTTTCAAGGTACAATGACGGAACGTGGGGTGATTTGTATAGTGCCGAATTATCATTAGAACAAAGTATGTATGAATACCTTGAAATGATGAAAAATGATAATTACGATCCGATGATTATCAACATAGCAAGAACCGAGGCTTTCAATATCAAAATAACTCTTGAAGAAATCCATAGGATGCTTAATAGTTCGGTGTGTTTGCTTGGAGATGCTTTCATAGATTTAAGAATAAGAAAAACTGGTGCAATTTGCGAATTTTGGAAAATAATGAAGTGAATGAAAATGAATGATAAACTGCGTGAATACGCTAGGCTTTAATCCACAGCATTTTAATTATCCAGTGAGGTTTAATCCTCAATAATATAGCGTTTTACACAGGAGTTAGAAAAATGCCTTTAAATGAGTGTGATGAGCAACTGATGGTAAATGAGTGTGTTAATAAACTGATGGAAATGTCCATTGAGGACATTAAAAACATTGAAAAATACGATGAGCAATTGATGGTAAATGAGTGTGTTAAGAACTGATGGAAATATCCATTGAGGACATCAAAAACATTGAAAAATACGAACAAATAGCGGAACTGTATAAAGACATTTCAAAGTAAACTACCCCACCCCATAAAGGGGTGTGGCTTTCATTAAATTACAGTTTACCAGACTAAGTTTAGAGAAATCTAAACTACGATATTAAGGTCATGACACCTTTGGTTGACGCATCAGATCAATGCTCTGTCATCGAAATGATAAGGTTGATGTAATAAATGCCTTACGATAAGATCTAACAAGCCTTAATGTCATTGTCGAGATGAAGTCGGATTTTAATTGTGGTAACAGCAATTAAATACGCATAACTAAGTCTTAGGACTTTGAATTATATTCTTTAAGGAATATTTATGTATCTAATATACGTAAAAACTAAAAGTGGAAAACCCTTAATGCCTACAAAAAGGTGTGGTAGGGTTAGAAAGCTGTTAAAAGAAGGAAAAGCAAAAGTGATATGTAAATGTCCTTTTACGATTAAACTTCTTTATGATAGCACTGAGTACACTCAAAAACTGTCTTTGGGTATTGATGTTGGTTCATCACATATCGGCTCTGCCGTTGTCAATGAAAAAGGCGATGTCGTTTATATGGCTGAAACAACAATCAAAAATGACATAAAAGATAAAATGGAACAAAGACGGATGTATAGGAGAAGCAGACGTTCAAGAAAAACTCGTTATAGAAAAGTTAGATTTTTAAATAGAAAGAATAGTATTAAAAAAGGTAGATTGCCCCCTACTTTAATTAGTAAAATTCATTCTCATGTAAAAGAGATTGAATTTGTTAAATCTATTCTTCCGGTAACAGATAATGATCTCATTTTTGAAACAGCTAAATTCGATATGCATTTATTGAAAAATCCTAAATTGCATAATGAAAAATATAGACATTTTGGATATCAAAAAGGCACACTTTATGGATATGCTAATGCTCGTGAATACGCTTTAGAAAGAGATAATCATGAATGTCAAATATGCTGTAAAAAAGAAGGTTACAAACGCAAAAAGAATGTACGATTAGAAGGTCATCATATAATTTATAGAAGTCAAGGTGGGAGTGACGATCCAAGTAATTTAATTACTGTATGTCCTACATGTCATAAAAAAATACATGCTGGTAAATTGACATTAGATATTAAAGGAATGCCTTTTGGAGTTTTAAGACATGATACACACATGAATATAATCTCAAAACGATTAGTTGACCGTTATCCAAATGCAATAGAAACATTCGGTTATATAACTAAACAAAATCGTTTTGAAGCTAAATTACCTAAACGACATTATATAGATGCATGTGTGATTGCCAATGGTGGTCCAGATGTTAAATTCAAATCTGATATAGTCTATATTAAAAGAAGTATTACAAAAGGTGATTATAGACAGACTAAAGGGGAACGGTCTGAAATACGAATGAATAGAGGTAAAGTAAACGGATTCAGACGTTATGATAAAGTTCAGTATAAAGGTAATATATACTTTATAAAAGGTATTGGCAGTAAAGGTTATGCAATTTTAATGGATATAAACAATAAAACCATTAAATTTCCAGATGCGCCTAAAGGCGATAAGACACCTAAATTATCTAAAATAAAAAGGATAACTGCAAGAAACACATGTCTAATAGATATAGAAAAGGTTCACATTGCAAATACTCGTTAAAGACACATATTATTTTAGTTACTAAATACCGTAAGAAAATATTATATGATAAAATATCAGATGTTCTTAAACAGATTATATATAAAGTGTCTGAATTAAAAGGGTATGATATAATAAGAATGGAAACGGACAAAGATCATATACATATTTTGATTGAGTATAATGCTAGTGATTCAATATCAAATATTGTTAAAATATTAAAGCAATATACTACATATATATTATGGAAATTGTATAATGATATATTACTAAAGTTCTATTGGAAAAGAAAAATTATATGGTCAGAAGGATATTTTGCATGTAGTATAGGTCAAGTATCTCAATCAATAATTGAGAAGTATATAGAATCTCAAGGTTAATTTATTGCCTTGATCCCCACACCGTAAAGGTGTGGGGTTTGTGGGGATTATCAAAAGTAAACACAAACACTACGCAAAGCCTTCAAAGTGCTTGGGAGGAAAGTATTAAACAACCCTCATTTCAGGAAACGGCTGTGCCAAAGGAGCGGATGAATGACTTTCAAGGAATTAGCGGAACAATATCTAAAGGACAATCCTGACGGAATTTGGGTGGAGGTGCATTTTAACGATGGTGGAATATCGAGTGAAATATATCTTGATGAATATTATATGACAGAGTTCGCCTACTTCCTTAATAGTGAAGTCAGGGACTACTATGTTGACGATTGCGATTATGAAATTTTGGAGGTGTTTTTAAAATGATGTTAGATACTCAACTTGTGCTGCCTGATGATCCTGATGATAAAGAGCATGAATTAAAAACTGATACGGAACGCTTAGAGAATTTATATGAACAGATGCATGATTTAATAGAAATCTGCATGGAAACTAAAGATGCTATGAAAGACCTTGATAATTGGGCAACCGTACATGATTTAGAATTTCAGTTAGGATTGACCGCTGAGGGATTAAGAAGATACTTAGCAGATTTAACGGAAGAGGAACGTGAAGAATGACCAAAGATAAAATGCCTAGGGCAAGAGAGCATGAGTTTCCTGAAGATATTATGGACTTCTCTGAATTAAGGGGATACATTGGTGGTTGGCTAGCAAAGTATAAGATTTATAGGAAAGACTTTGATGGTAATGAGAAACTCATTAAGAGCATTGATTACTACTTTGACTGGTTTATAGATAAGATTAATGAGTTAGAGGATAAAAATGATAGATGATGAAGAATTTGTTGAGTGGCTGTTTACCCGGAGCAGACTCACAGAGGGGGAAATTGTTGAGGCCTGTGGCATTGATATTTCAGACATTGTGTGGGAGAATATTGATAACCTCAAGGACGAATACTGGGATGATTTTATCAAAGAAGAATACCCTAAATTAGCGGAGAAAGAAAATGAAGCTAGATCCAAGAATTGAGAATGAATCTTTAATATATACACCATTTAGCACTGCTAAAACCACCCTTTGGCGAAAAGGGTATTTTACAAGCAATATATATTTATTTGAGAATTTAGCAGACTGTATATATGGTGAATTAGTTTGTCATGACAGTAAACTAGATAATCCCTATTGTTGCAGACCTGATGATGCAAGTCCTAGTAAGTTCTATGCTTTCTATATTCCAGAGAGTAGTCTTAAATCAGAAGAGAATAAATCAGATAAACCTTGTGGTGTTTCGCAAAATAAGGATTCTGAAACAGTTCTTGTTCCTTTTTGGGCTATATATCTTTTGAAATATATACAGCAAAAACTTGCCGCTGATAAAATTACTGTTCTTCAGTCTACGAAGGAAATGATTTATCTTATTGATTGTATATGTAATTCATCATCTTATAAAGAAGAGCCTGAGATTACGAAAGAAAATTTGGAGCAAAAAGATGGAATACAAAGATAATTTTGAAGCCGCGGGTAAGTACACAAATACTACTTTTGATGACTGGTCTAATGGCTATTTCTATACAGAAATTTACTACTACTATGATGAAGAAGTCTGCGACAGGGCATTAGAAGCAGTTAAAGAGTGGTACAAGAATAGGGATATAGATGTTCTCGAGAAGATTAAGCATCCTATGAACAGTGACTGCCCTTTTGCTATCGCAGTTGAATTAAGAGAAGTTGATATTGAGGAATCGTGAAGGATCCTGGTTTTTAGAGGTTAATTATGAGCAAACTTTCAAAAGCGAAAACCGATTTGACGTTTCTTAAAAATCGCTTAAACGAAATGAAAGAACATCCTTGGAGAGCAGAAATTGAGGGGATTACCGAAATCTATGTATAATCAAAGAAAGTATATTACTGAACTAGCAAAGACGGGTGTGGAATGAAGAAGAACATGAAAATAAAAAAATTAAGAAAACTTGTAGAAGTTTTAAAAGAGCAAAATAAAGATCTTGAAAAACGCTACAATATGAAATGTTTTGAGGTTGCATTATTTGTTTCGCAAGTCAGTGGAAAGCCTATTGATTTCAAACCGTTTGAAAACAAGGAATTATTTTGAAAAAACTTGAGGATTATTAAAATGAAACTAGACGCAAGAATACTAAAAAATCCGTTGACTGGTTTTGATTTTAAATTAGCTGAACAGTTTATCGGGAAGTCAGGATATTTTGGTGACACAGTTGAAGATTTTTACAAACTTGATAAATTAAAACATGGCGAATTACGTAGCATAGACGAATATACTGGCTATTTTCAATACGGTGACAATGCTACCAGTGATTTTAGTACATATTTTTTACCTGACGAATATGTAAATCCAGTTAAACCTGTTGCAGACGATATAACTCTTGTTAAACTTTTAAGCGAGTTGGAAGTTCTTAAATGCGATAGAGTTATTATATATGATGAGTCTGAAAATATGGTATTTGACTCCGATGATTTAGATTCATACAACTATTATGAACATTGGAAATTACTTGAGAAAAACGTTTGCCGTTTTGCAGATATAACAAGAGACCACAAAAGAAGTATTTATATTTTCATGAGTTATTGAGTACATTAAAATTTGTTGACTTTTTAAAAAATTTATGTATAATACTATATGTAGTTGAAAAATTGAATATTTGTATTTACTGAAAATTGAGAGGTTTTGAAACTTTTGAATGTGATTAAACTAACAACACTTGCCCAGTTTCTTAAAGAACTATCTTTACAGCGTAACGCTGAAATTGATAAATCTCATGTGTGCATAATCTAAGGGAGTGCAAATCCCGGAAGAGACCATAATGATGGAAAGGGAGTTTACAAGTCTTATGAAAATTGACAAATTATCAGAATTTTGCAATAAAAAATTTTTTAAAATTAAAGATATTGATAGTACTCGTTACCTTGTGGAAGAAGATATTAATGGTTATTATCTGCATGAACTTACACCAGAAGTTTTAGATGCGATAATCAATGATAAAGAATTTGAATTCAACGATTCATTATTCGTTTTAAAAACACCATTAACTTTTAAAGATTTCGGTGCTTAAAATGTACGGAGCGAGTAAAGGGTGAATTATGGATTTTAATTGTGTTAAATGCGATGTGGAACACTGATTAGCAATGGATGAGGCTGCTATTGAAATGATTTTAGAAAATCGATTAAATCCGCTGGCGAAAGAGATGATAACAATTAACGGAAAAGAGTACACAAAAGCAGACGCATTTAAAATTTTAAATATACCACCTCAGACAGTTTATTATTACATGAAGCATAAAAATGTTTCATGTGAAACAGCTATTGAGATGATTTTAGAAAGCCGTTCTAATAAAACGCCTCGAAAAGAAAAAGACGGCGTACACGTAACCATTAGGGGCAAAGAATTCAAAAGCAAAAAGGATGCTGCCAAATATTATAATTTAAGAGTTACCGATATTCACAATATGCTGAAACGTAATAATTCAACCTTTGAGAAAGTTGTTGAATATTATATAGAAAAACAAGCCCTTGATATCTGGGTGAAAGATAACTTTACTTCTGAGCCCTTAGTGATCCGTGGAGTGAAGTATAGAACTAAATGCGAGATTGTAAACAAATACAAAATCAATCAAACTGCAATTCGAGAGCGTATGCAATATTCAAATACATCATATGAGAATGCAGTAGAATATATTCTCAGACACCGTGAACTTAAAGAAAAACTGTGATAAAAACATTAAAAGTGGAATAAGAAAACTTAAGCACAGACGTTTCTCGCTGATGTAGCTCAACTGGCAGAGCACCTGATTCGTAAACAGGCGGTTGTAGGTTCGATTCCTATCATCAGCACCATTTTGTGATGTACTTCACATTTTCAAACAATTCTGCAACAAGCCGTTGCAAAGTCTTTTGAAATCTGTATAATGAGATAAGAGTTAATCAGATAGGCGTAAACTACCTCGCCCCATGAAGGGTGTGGCTTTCATTAAATTACAGTTTACCAGACTAAGTTTAGAGAAATCTAAACTACGATATTAAGGTCATGACACCTTTGGTTGACGCATCAGATCAATGCTCTGTCATCGAAATGATAAGGTTGATGTAATAAATGCCTTACGATAAGATCTAACAAGCCTTAATGTCATTGTCGAGATGAAGTCGGATTTTAATTGTGGTAACAGCAATTAAATACGCATAACTAAGTCTTAGGACTTTGAATTATATTCTTTAAGGAATATTTATGTATCTAATATACGTAAAAACTAAAAGTGGAAAACCCTTAATGCCTACAAAAAGGTGTGGTAGGGTTAGAAAGCTGTTAAAAGAAGGAAAAGCAAAAGTGATATGTAAATGTCCTTTTACGATTAAACTTCTTTATGATAGCACTGAGTACACTCAAAAACTGTCTTTGGGTATTGATGTTGGTTCATCACATATCGGCTCTGCCGTTGTCAATGAAAAAGGCGATGTCGTTTATATGGCTGAAACAACAATCAAAAATGACATAAAAGATAAAATGGAACAAAGACGGATGTATAGGAGAAGCAGACGTTCAAGAAAAACTCGTTATAGAAAAGTTAGATTTTTAAATAGAAAGAATAGTATTAAAAAAGGTAGATTGCCCCCTACTTTAATTAGTAAAATTCATTCTCATGTAAAAGAGATTGAATTTGTTAAATCTATTCTTCCGGTAACAGATAATGATCTCATTTTTGAAACAGCTAAATTCGATATGCATTTATTGAAAAATCCTAAATTGCATAATGAAAAATATAGACATTTTGGATATCAAAAAGGCACACTTTATGGATATGCTAATGCTCGTGAATACGCTTTAGAAAGAGATAATCATGAATGTCAAATATGCTGTAAAAAAGAAGGTTACAAACGCAAAAAGAATGTACGATTAGAAGGTCATCATATAATTTATAGAAGTCAAGGTGGGAGTGACGATCCAAGTAATTTAATTACTGTATGTCCTACATGTCATAAAAAAATACATGCTGGTAAATTGACATTAGATATTAAAGGAATGCCTTTTGGAGTTTTAAGACATGATACACACATGAATATAATCTCAAAACGATTAGTTGACCGTTATCCAAATGCAATAGAAACATTCGGTTATATAACTAAACAAAATCGTTTTGAAGCTAAATTACCTAAACGACATTATATAGATGCATGTGTGATTGCCAATGGTGGTCCAGATGTTAAATTCAAATCTGATATAGTCTATATTAAAAGAAGTATTACAAAAGGTGATTATAGACAGACTAAAGGGGAACGGTCTGAAATACGAATGAATAGAGGTAAAGTAAACGGATTCAGACGTTATGATAAAGTTCAGTATAAAGGTAATATATACTTTATAAAAGGTATTGGCAGTAAAGGTTATGCAATTTTAATGGATATAAACAATAAAACCATTAAATTTCCAGATGCGCCTAAAGGCGATAAGACACCTAAATTATCTAAAATAAAAAGGATAACTGCAAGAAACACATGTCTAATAGATATAGAAAAGGTTCACATTGCAAATACTCGTTAAAGACACATATTATTTTAGTTACTAAATACCGTAAGAAAATATTATATGATAAAATATCAGATGTCCTTAATATGATTTTACTTTATCGTTTAATAAATGATAAAGAAACACCTGATGAACTTAGGGAAGTGCATATGGATAGGTTGAATGACTTCAAATCCAAATGGGGTTTGAAACTCATTCAGCCTAGCTGAAGTAGGAAGCCCCACCCCTTCATGGGGTGGGGTAGTTCACTCTATACTCTCAGTTCAATAACGATTACATAGACCTCAATCAAAACAACATTTTAATAAATCTGTTAGAATCAGGAGAAATCCTTATGAGTTCGGCTCTATCATCACCATTTTATGATGTACTTCACATTTTTTTTTAAAAATTTTGCAATAAACCATTGCAAAATTTTTTGAAATCTGTATAATAAGAATCATCAGAAAGGCATAAAAGAGTTCCTTTTTAACAAATATCCAGGTCTGTTTTACTCTTCGCTTTCTGAGTTTTTGGCATAAAGAAGTTCCTTTATTAATTGCTCATAACACCAATTATACTTCTCGCCAGCCCAGAAATGCCTTGACAATTCTGATAGGCATTTTTTTTTGTTTTTATTTTTGAGGATTTATGTATGGATAGTGTGAATTCGACGAAATTAGTTACATTGGCGGTTTTCAGACTTTTTAAGTCCTTGCCGAAGGCAAAGATCTTAAACCAGAATACCGACTTTAACAAAATCGCAATAACACATGGTTTATTCATAAGTCCCGATGCTGATTTTACTGCTATAGATGATATAAAGGACGAAATACTGTCCTATGGTATTACAACCGAGCAGATGAATCAGACCTTTCACAAATCTTTGAAAGTAGTTGCAGAATCCACGGATGAAGAACTGTTTTTCCATCAGATTCTTAACTATATCACAACCTATGGAGTTGAATCTCTTGGTTTTAAGGCAGGTGAAATCTGTGATGTCTACATTCCTAATGAAGTTTTGCATCTGCCTGAAGACTCCGACAGTGTTAAAATCACGGTGATCGGCTCAATCTCAGATGATGAAATCAGGCAAAGGTTGAAGTCATTATCAGAAAAGAACATCGCATATTCAAAAAATGTTCTTGATGACATTATACTTCTTTCAAAGTCTTTTAGCGTCGATTTGAACGTTGACAGTATTCCCAACAAGGAACTTCGTGTCCGTGTATGCACGGAGTTTAATAAAGTTCCTTCAAACCCTCAACAATTTTTAAGGTTTCTTAATTTTATCGCACTTAATGACAGTCTTTTCATTAAAAATGAAGAAAGACTGAATTCATTATGGAGCTTGAACAAAGTTATAAGTTTTCGGTACGATTACGATAAAGCATCACAAATAAACAAGTCTCTTAACGCATACATAGAAAAATACGGCTTCAAACCGCTTGCCGAGATTTTTTATCAGCATAAAAAGATGTGGCTGGTATTGAAAAACAAGGGTAATGCAACAATTATCAACAAGATTAGAAAACTTGCTGACAAGTATAAAAAGCCTTTCAAAAACGGTGTTCTTGACAGACTTACAAATGATAATAATATTGAACTTTCTGAAATACAAAAAGAGCTTAAAAAAGTTTCTTTGGGAAAGAAAGTGTCTGCGTATAACGCAATGACTTATAGACAGAACTACCCAGAATCAATTACATACCATATCCGCAATGGTAAGATGTTTTTCAAGGAACTTGATAAAACTTCAAGACCGGAGGTTTTTAATACTGCAAAAGCAAAGGAAATCATGGATTTGCTGTATAACAGCATTGTTGAATCCATTAGAGATAAAGTTGAAGGTAAAGTGATCTACATTCCAGATACGATACACTATGCGTTTCCTACGAGTGAAAAGGATTTCATAAGTGGAATTCCGTGTGGCTCTGTAGCACATCTTGGAAAGTCTGCGATTGTTGGCGTATTTTGGGAAAACTATAAAGACGATGACAATGAAATCCGTGTTGATTTGGATTTGCATATGTATTCGCAGGATGGTGACTACGGTTGGGATTCAAACTACCGTTCCGGTAAACATGATATCTTATTCACAGGTGACATGACTAATGCACCGATTGGACAGGGTGCAACTGAAAGTTTTTACTTAGGCGAAACCGCCAAAGGTTCATATGCTTTTAATCTTAACTACTTTAATAAAAATCAAGATGTTGAAACATTAAAGTACAAACTCATTCTTGATGCTACGACAGTTGATGTTTTCAGCGTTTTCAGCAGAAATTACATCATGGATAAGAAAACAATGCTGACCTGCGTAAACATGGAACTGAAATCCACATTATCTGCATCACAGAATATCGGTATTATATGCGACTGTAACGGTTGTAAGAATTTTGTGTTCTGCAACTATAGCCTCGGCATGAATAGTACCTGCGTCAAGGACGAAGATGAGAAAAAGATGATTGTGGATAGTCTAAAACTTCAATGCACTACAAGACTTTCACTGAATAATGTACTTAAAGATGCCGGAGCTGAAATTACAGATAAGTACGTTAATGGATGCATTGATTTGTCTTTAAATGGCATTGCACCAACAACAATTGTTGAATTGCTGTTTTGAGGATTATAGGATGGATCATGCTGCTGTATAGACATTCATTAGAAACATATAGACTCGATCAAGGTGTTTAAATGAAAATTAATCTTTATGAAGAACTTGCTAAGACTCTTTCACGCAATAACAAAACCGTTGATGATATTTTGTATGTAATGCTTCTCGACAGGAAAGAAGGTCAAAAATACTACAAACCGGATAGATTTCTTAAAAGAGCGAAAAACATAAATTATAACAACAGTCAAGTGGAAATAAGAATCGATTTGACTATCGTTCTTAAAAACGGTGATTTTATAATCAGAAATAACTGTGACGGTTTTGAATGGTTTGAATATATGAAACTGCCTAAGACTGATGTGGATCTTGAAGATTTGCCGGATTCGGTGTATCTCGATTATTTCAAAAGAGAATCCAAAGTTTCACCTTTGGATTGATCCTTAAAAACTTTGGATTGATCCTTAAAACTTTGTTTTAGCTTGCCTGCGTTTGCTTTTGTAATTCTGCAACATAGTACGGAATGGTATGCCTTGCATATGAGATGCAGGGTGATGATTCCGGAAAATATACATGGGGAATTTCTGAAATACAATCCGGAGGGCAATAGTGTATTAAAAATTGTTGACTTTAAAAAAAAATCGTGTATAATGAAAATAAAAATGAATTTTTGAATTTACTGAAAAATTGAGAGGCTTGAAATGCTGCATTCCTTAAATATGAATCATTCAATTCAAGATTGTTATATGTTGATACTGTCTTTACTGCATCATCATATTTTAAAGATGGGTTATCAACTAATTTATTATATAAAATACGGAATAATGAACTATACTGCTTTCTACGAGCCGTAAAAGCATCGACATCTCCTCTAGGATCGTGTTTAAACTTTAATGTTGTATATGTCATTTATATTCCGTTAAATTGTTTATCTTATTATTTGTATAATATACCTTTCAAATCATAAAATTTGTGATATAAATCACAGTTTTGATAATTTTTGATTATGCAATACTATTTATATTAAAATCAAAATCCATATTTGAGGATAACTAAATTGATTCACAAAATTGGATTTAATTTAGGGACAGTTCCTAAACAATGCAACTTGACAAAAGAATTAAAAACAAAATGGGGATACATGATTGTTTTGACACAATAGCGGCAAAAGATTATGTAGACAAAAACGGATACTTCACTAATAATTTTCCAGATTTTGCGGATTTAAACAAGACAAAATACGGAACATTAACGGGATTTGCTTCAAACAACTATCCCGAAAAACCTTATTATAGTGATGATGTTGAAAATTATGCATATTTTCTACCAGAAGAATATGTTAAACAGGAAAAGGTATTTAGACCATACACATTAGATGAGTTTGACCTTCATATCGGGGATTTGATAAAATTCAGAAGAAAAGATAATCATAATTTTGAAATCTGTACTATGTATATGGGGTATAGAAAAAATGGCGGTGTAAAAGTGTTATTAGGAAATGTTTATTATTCATTAAAAGAGCTTTTTGAAGATTATGAGTGGTATGACAGCGATTCTAATACATGGGAAATATTTGGAGTAGAAGAAGAATGAAAAAGTTAGATCCTAGAATTAAAGACCGTAAATATATTTTTGATTGCTTTAATGCAGATGAAGCAAAAAAGTATATCGGCAAAAAATGCTATATGACTGATTATTTTGAAAGGTTTAGTGATGTTGAAAGTGCTGCAAAATGCACTTTAGTTGAAATTGCTGATGATGGTCACTTTATTGAAGGCAGTTTTCAGTTCGCCTATTGCCTCCCCTTTGAATTTGTTGCACCAAAAGAAAAGAAGTATAGACCTTATACGCTCATGGAATTTTTTGACAAATTCCCTGTTGGGAAACCGATTAGGTTTCGGAAAAAAGGCGAGGTAGGGCATGAGCGGTTTTTAATTCTGAACGGCTATGTGGACGCTGAACTAGGCGCTGAAGCGGCTCATTATATTCATATAGGGTCTAACCCGTACACCCTTGAAGAACTATTTGAGAAGTACGAATGGCAGAAGCATACAGAGGACTTTAAGCCATTTGAGCCATTTGGAGTGGAAGAATGATATTAGGTATTATTGAACTTATATTACGGTTATTCATATTAATATCTTTTTGCATAATAGCCATACCATGTAAAGATGCGGATTTGGCATATTGGAAAATGAAAGTGAATTAAATACTCTGGAGAATAAAAAATGTTAATATCTGAACTTGTTGCACAGCTTGAAAAGGTAAAAGAGCAGGAAGGTGATTTAGAAATCACTACTATGGATGATTGCAGAAATGTAAATACGATTCATAGCTTGTACGTTGGTTATGATGACTATAGGGAATTAAAAGACTGTGAAGAAGAATGTGAAAATGAGTATGCCAATAAGATAGTGGTTATAGTGTCATAATCAGAGTGGAAAAATGGTAATTATTCAGTGCACATGTTTTTGACTATTAAACAATGGTAACAATGACCTCTAAAAAGTGATTTACTTCACATATCGCATTTCAAACAGTGTTGATTTGGCGAACAGATCCAGATGATTTCGTTCTAGGATGTTGTAGATAAGATCAGCATTTTTCTTGAAAAAACAGTTGACGATCATGATCAAATCTGTTAAGATGCACTCAGAAAGTTGAGAACTTTCAAAGATTTTTCCGAAACACATTTGAGACACACTATGAACACCATGAACGCAATTAACGCAATTATCGACATTTTGAACACCATTAGATCCACTTCATCCTCAAAGGCAAAGATGGCCATCTTAAAGGATAACGCAAACAACGATCTGCTGAAAAACGTTTGCGAATACGCATATAACACAGTGGATTATACCTATGGCGTAACGGCGAGGACGGTAAAGGGATTTGACGGGGACGGCAAGACAGAATACGATTTATTCAGTTTGCTGAACACTTTAGCAGCTCGCAGACTCACCGGGTATGCAGCCCTTAATGCGGTAAAGAACTTTTACAATTGTGCAACTCCGGCAGAGCAGGAAATTGTAATGCTGATCATTGATCGTGATTTGAAGATCGGGATCAACACCAAGAGCCTTAATAAGATCTGGAAAGGCATTGTCCCGGTGCCGAATTACTGCCGCTGTGGAGTGTTCAGTGCCAAGACCAACAATAACATCCACTATCCCGGGTACATTCAGTTAAAGTGTGACGGTACTTACCGGGAAGCTCATGTTGTCGATGGCAAGGTTTCTTTCAAGACCCGCTCCGGGGAGGATTATGACAACCCTGTAATGGCGGAAATAATGCGGAATTTACCCAATGGATATTACACCGGGGAGTTTACCGTAGGCAACGCTGACGATCCCGATATGAACAGATCTGAGGCGAACGGTGCGATCAATTCCGATAACCCTCCGTTAGATAAAATCCACTTTACTGTGTGGGATTACTTGACCGATGATGAGTACACGGGAAAGTTAACAACCAACTATGCCGACAGGTTCAGTGCTTTGAAAACTGCTATTGGCAACGTCAATAATCAATTGTTGAACGTGGTGCCGACCCACAAGGTTAATACGCCGGATGAAGCGCTTAAAATAGTTTCCCAGTGGATGAACAAAGGTTTAGAGGGTGGCGTGTTAAAAGCTTACGATATGAAGTTTAAGAACGGCACTTCTAATCAACAGTTGAAGATCAAGTTAAAGGTCGATGCTGATCTGAGATGCACCGGATTTATCAAAGGCACCCCGGGAACAAAGTACGACGGTAAGAACAAGGTTATCACTTTTGCCAGTGATGACGGAAATATTAAGGGGCAGTGTTCCGGCATGACCGATGCGATGGTTGATGAAGTCACAAAGAATCCTGACAAATACATAGGTAAAATCATGGCTGTTGAATTCAACGATCTGTCAAAGGCACAAGGTAACGAATTCTATGCATTAAGCCATCCAGCATTTATGTGTTTCAGAGATGATAAGGATGAAACTGATACCTTTGAACGTATCTGTGAACTTAGAGATATGGCGAGGAATTTATGCTCATATACATGATAGAAAATATCTTGAACGGAAAATTTTATATAGGAAAAACAGTTAAAACCGTTCAAGATAGATTTAAACAACATATAAGATGTGCTAAATATGGTATAAATAGAAAACTATATGATGCTATGAACCATTATGGTATTGATAAGTTTGTATTTTATGTAATAGAAGACAATATTCAGTCTGAAGATGTTTTAAATGAACGGGAAATATATTGGATCACAAAATTAAATGCTATAGAAAATGGTTACAATATGGCAGAAGGCGGCCAAGGTGGAGCGTCAATTGTCCCAAAACATTGGGATGAAAATCACCATGCTAGCTTCCATGATTATCTTTATAATCGAGGAGGAAGGGAACGGCTTTCAAAAAGAATGAAGGAAAACCCTCCAATGAAAGGATGCAAGCATACTGATGATGCTAAGAAGAAAATGAGCCAGTCTAAGGAGAAATACAAAGAAATATACAGTCAGAAATTCTCTGGTGAAAATAATCCAATGTACGGATATACCAAAGAATACGTTGAAACACATAAGAACGAATCTGAATTTTGTAGAAATATAAGTAGAATTCGTCAAGAAATGTCGGAACGGTTTTCAGGTGAAGGAAATCCAATGTATGGAAGAAATGACCAATGCTATGGCGCAAGACGTTGGAACGCTGAAGTTAAAGGGAAAACTGCTGAGGAAATATATGGTGTCGAATGGTCAAAACAACGTGCTGAAAAACAAAGTGAAGCGATGACGAGATTATGGAAAGATGATAATTACAAAAAGAAAAGACTCGCCGCTTGTGAGAAACAAGGTGATAAGATTAGTAAAAGTTTGAAAGAATACAATAAGAAAAATGCTAAAACTTGCCAATACTGTGGAAAAACAGTGTCGCCAACGAATTTTATTCGTTGGCATGGCGAAAATTGTAAGTTCAGAACCGATAAAACTGAAACTGACACTGTTGCAAGGGTGATGGAGTTGCGGGATATGGCTAAACGCTTGTAAGATTTTCTTTCCTCTGATTGCATCTGACTCGATCCCGGTTTTTGAAACCGGGATTTTTTTTAGTTATAAAAAATCTTTACTTTTATGTAAAAAAACGTGTATGATAAATTGTGAATGTAGTCGAATAAGGATTAAGAAAATGTTTGAACTTGCAACAGATTTTTCAAAACGTACAGTATACCCGAAATTTTTAGATATAAATCCGAACTGGGACTATGAGGAATCTCAGAAACAAGCTACTCGATACATTAAGTCCTTGATATGCAGGAACATTGAAATCCCGAATGATGAACCGAAAGTGAGAAACAATGGACTAGAATGGAAAATCAATCCGACAGTAATTAAATATCTTCTTTATATTATAAATAATATAGACGTAAGGCATTGGGGAATATATAGGATATACATCATTACGTCATACAGGAGTTTATTCTTGGGATGAAGCTATCTCTGGGGAATACCATATCACATTATCAGAAAACCGGAACGTTTCAGATGATGAACGAATTTTATTTAGTTATTTTCACATAATGATTGTGTATAATTTAATAGATGAAACATGTGATTATATAGGTATTTCGTGTGTAGTTACCAATCAAATTACAAAAGAAACAAAATCAAAAGAATTCAATGATCCTGATGACTTTATAAAGTATTATAATAATATAACAAAAAATAAGGCTCTGTTGTAGAAAAGTGTTGATCTTATCCACAGGCTCAATTGAGTCCGTTTTATGGTATTGTGGATAACATCAACACTTTTCCTGAACATAGTCAATAATTTTACTCAATTTGTAATCTTTGACTGATATCTATTACAATAATTTTCGCCATGCTCAATACACGTTGTTTCAATGTTAATGTTAATTTCAAAAATTGGTTTGGGTTGGTGTGGCTCCCACCAGCCCTGTCTAACCCCATAATGTGAAAAATAAATAACACTAACAATTAATATAATAAAAATACTTAAAAGTATAAACAGTGTAAACATTGGTGTATGTTGCTGTGGTGTATGTTGTTTTAGCATTTATAGTCCTTAGGTAGTTTTGAGTTATTATAAACAATGGCGTTCGTGGTGTCAACTAACCTTAAAAAAAATATGTTTCCATTAACATAAACAATCACAATGTTTCAGGAAACTTTCTTAATTTCATTATACTATTTTTATATTTGCAATTCAAAATAGAAGCAAATGGATGATCAGATGACACTATCCTCATATATAATTGTTGCCCATTGTTCTCGTTAGACGCATTAGACGCATTAGACTGCCCAAGTTTTATATTTAATGAATTAGTTTTGTTTTCACTATATAACGGTATCATCTCAATAGTGTCATTGTATTTGACATGCAAATAGTCAATGGGTTCAATCATTCCAACTATAACGCTTTTTTCTGTGGTAAACCCATCGTTATCCGTTACAGTTAAAGTGTATTTAGTATCATGTATTTGATATACATCAATACCGTTTAATGTGTTTAATGTATTTGTGTTTAAAGTATCTACATCAAGGATTCGCTTTTCACAATTATATAGATCTTCTGCACTCCATGAATAACTTTCAATGTTTCCATCATCTGAAACATTGGCATTTACAGTAAAATACTCCCCGTGTTCAACTGATATCGGTGATGCCAGTATAATTACAGGTGCCTGTAGGGTTATTGTTGCATCTGTGCTTATTCCAAAGTTGTTGGTTACTGTTACAGTATAAATTCCCTGCCCAGCATCAATGGATTGTGAAGTTTCATTTGTGCTCCATAAATAATCAAATGAAACTACATAATCATCCATTAAATCACAATACCCGTAAATAACATTTCCATTGCTATCAGTTGCTTTACAGTAATGAACATCATAGTCATTGTCAATTGTTATTGACTGAGTAGTTTCTCCAGTGTCCCATTGATACGTTGCTGTTAATAAAGGTATTTCCGGTTTTTCAGTGCTGAATAAATCGCAGTACCCTATAGCGTGTCTATCAAGTATATCGGTTGTTGTACAATAATAAACATCTGTTAAATTTGTAGAATTAGTTGTTATTGCCTGAGTGGTTTCCCCTGTGCTCCATTTGTAAGTCACAGGCAATACAATTTCAGACGCCGGAACATCTATATAAAGATCATAATACCCGTAAATAACATTTCCATTACTGTCAGTTGCTTTACAGTAATGAACATTGTAATCATTATCAATTGTTATTGACTGAGTGGTTTCTCCAGTGTCCCATTGATAAGTTGCTGTTAAAACATTTAATTCCGGCTGTTCAGTACTAAACA
>ERZ842401.1027-NODE-1027-length-40971-cov-5.639090_pt1 | contig 40971 bp, 35 predicted proteins | sample MGYA00521270_ERZ842401 | MGnify/ENA primary metagenome ERZ842401 (study PRJEB31892, sample SAMEA3878208) | bioreactor metagenome | biome: Moose rumen | place: Sweden | collected 2011-10 | study: EMG produced TPA metagenomics assembly of the PRJEB12797 data set... | reverse complement strand
GGACTCTTGCTTCTTGCCTCTTGCTTCTTGCTTCTAGTGGCACAGGTGGGGGAAACACCCCGTCCGGAGAGGACCAAGGATGTTTTTACCAAAAATTATTGACAAATACAGACAAATAATGTATAATGTAATGTATCAGTGAATATGATAATGGAGGCGAGACAATGAAACAGCTTCAGTTTGAATATGATAACAGCGAAAGCTTCAGGCGTGAGGTCAAAAAGCTCAGCCAGTGGAGCAAGACTATAATCAACTCTGCCGTGGTGTTTGATATTTATACAGAGACCTTAGATACAAACAAAATTGCCGAGATAACCTCGGTCATCGGTGATGAGATACCCCATGCCCTGTACAGGGGCTGCTCCACCAACGGAAATATATATCAGGGCGACCTTTCAAAGAGCGAGACCTGCATAGTTTGCACCATGTTTGAGTACCCCGATACCAGGGTGGATATCCTACAGTACCACCTGACAGGCGAGAACGAAAAGCAGGTGGTGGCTCAGCTCGATAAAGAGATAAAAAAGCGCCCCTGGGTAAAGGCTGTTGAAATGCTGGTGGATATAAGAGGAATGTCCATGACAGGCTTCTGCAACGACCTGAGCGAGCTTGATGAGAGTTTGAAGATATACGGCGGCGGTGCCTTTGGCCCCGATATTGACGACAGATCGGTGTATGTGTTCTCCAGCGCAGGGGAGTGCTCAAGCAAGGCAGTGGTTTTCATGCTGCTGGGCGGTAAGGACCTGCACATAAAAACTACCCACATAACAGGCTGGAAGCCCCTGGGAAGAGAGCTTATTGTGACCAGAGCCGAGGGCAGCACTATCTATGAGCTGGACGGCAAGCCTGCCTATGATACCTATTATAAATATCTCAACATAAAAAACGATAAGCACTTTTTCAGCAACACGCTGGAGTTCCCGTTTTTCTATGAGCATAACGGGCTGAGCATTCTGCGTGCACCCATAGCCGCACATTCTGACGGCTCGCTGCAGATGACCGCAGATGTTGACCAGAACGTTAAGGCGAGGATAGCCTACGGCGACCCCTGGACCATACTCAACAGCGTAAAAACCAGCGCCTATAAGATACACGATTTCCAGCCCCAGGCTATACACATCTATTCCTGCGCCGCCAGAAGGACCTTCTGGGGCGATGAGATAGCCAAGGAGAGCCAGCCCTTCCAGTCTATGGCGCCTACCTCGGGCTTTTATACCTCGGGGGAGTTTTTGAGAACAGACGGCAGCGTGAACCAGCATAATGTGACCCTTGTTGTGGCAGCCATGCGTGAGGGCGACCCTATCGAAAGCGAAAAAACAGATTTTGAGATGCCCGAGGAGATATTCTCGGGCAAGGTATCTATGATAAACAGGCTGGCTACCTTTATAGAGGCAGCCACCGAGGAGCTCGCCCGGGCAAATGCAAAGCTGGAGGAAATGGCAGTTACCGACGGTCTTACACAGCTTTACAACCGTGCCGAGATACAGCGCAGGATAACTGTAAATCTGGAAAAATACGGTGAGCAGACTGCGCTTATAATGCTCGATGCCGACAACTTCAAAAGGGTCAACGATACCTTTGGTCATAACGAGGGCGACAACGTGCTGAAAGGCTTGTCAGCCATGCTCAAAAGGGTGATTGATGAAACTGTGGGAGAAAAAGGCAAGGCAGGCCGCTGGGGCGGCGAGGAGTTTATGATATACATCGTGGGCGAGAACGCTTCAAAAGCTCCCGAGATAGCAGAGCGCATGAGGGCTGAGTTTGAGAAGATAAGCTTTCCCGAAGCAGGCACGCAGACCGTGAGCCTTGGGGTGACTGCGGCTAAAGCAGATGATACCACAGACTCTCTGTGCATGAGGGTGGACAACGCCTTGTATAAGGCTAAGAAAACAGGCAAAAATAAGGTGGTAGTCGTCTGAGAAAAGTTTTTCTGCCCGACAGACAGGGCGTGAGATACAGGTGAATACAATGCAGAAAAGGACTGCCGCACTTAAATGTGCAGACCGTGATGTGATAAAATATATTGCCGTAATACCTATGGCGATAGGGCATTTTACAGGGTTTGTGCAGGCAGGCAAAACTGACCCCGGCGACTCGCTGCTGTTGTTTTTGCTCACCCAGATGTCGCTTATAGCTCCTCCAATATTCTTTTATTTCATCGCAGAGGGTTTCAGATACACCCGATCTGTGAAAAGGTATATGGCGAGACTTCTCACATTCGCAGTGATCACCCAGATACCCTTTTGCCTTACCGCAAACGGCACCCTGCTGACAACAGAATTTTTCCGGTATCTTAATGTGTTTTTTACGCTGTTTCTCGGTGCGGCGGCTCTTGCAGTCTGCGGCAGCGGGCTTAAACGCAAAACAAAGATACTGCTGGTCGCCGCCCTGGACGCAGTTACAGTTGTGTTCAATTCACAGTGGATGATCTTCGGGATACCCATTATCCTTGGGTTTTATTATTTCAGGGACCACCCGAAAAAGCGGCTGATATGCTTTGCCGCCTGCGTTGTGACAGAGATGTTTATCTCGTATATGTCATTTGAGACTGTACTCGGGCTGGAATACTTTATAACAGACCTGTTCTTGCTTTTCACAGGATATGCTGCCGTAACGGTATTTTACAACGGCGAACGGGGGAAACACCCTAAGTTTTCAAAGTGGTTTTTCTACATATTCTATCCTGCACACCTGTTTGTGGTATATGCAGGGCAGTTATACACAGGCAGGTTCTGATCTGTATGTGCAGACTATATAATTAATGAATAAATTAAGTGCCGCCTGCGGCACTTTTTTTTATTTCCCCCTCCTGCCGCACTATTGTGGAGTGGGCAAGCACTCGAGTCCTCCCCGGAGGGGAGGGGATGCTTATGTGGCGGCTAGTATTTCGATACGCTGCGCGAACCTTGTAAACGAGTTATTGTGTGCTGCTAGTTGCTAGATAATTAGGGTGTGTTGACACTAAGCCTAACACACGTCTTTTTGGATATTTTTGTCCCGTTCGTCGTTAAAAATCCTTGCAGGGCGACAGCCCAACTGCGGATTTTTGCCTAGAACGGAACAAAAATATCTCAAAAATCCGCGTATCAGTTTAGTGTCAACACACCCTAGAGAACTAGTGGCTGGAAATCAACTATCAAACTTTGATATGTTAATGAAACAGGACTAACCTTAGAAAATTGTGTATTAGTGGATCATATCACAAAATATTGTAAAATGCTTTTCTAGCCACTAGCTCTCTGACCGCTAGCGACTAATAAAACCTATTTCCTATCAATTTAGTAAAAAATTAATGTATACCCTTTTAGAATAATTGACATTTTGAGAAATTAGTGTTATAATATAGATTGACGATTTTTATGTGCATATAAGAGAATATATGTTCTAGTATGCGGAAAGGAAAGGTAAAAAGGTATGTCAGATCTACTTGAAATAAAGGAACTGCACGCAGGTGTTGAGGATAAGGAGCTGCTGCACGGCGTTTCGCTGAAAATAGCAGCAGGAGAGACCCATGTGCTGATGGGTCCCAACGGCGCAGGAAAATCTACCCTGGGCTATACCATTATGGGCAGCCCCGAGTATGAGGTAACAAGCGGCAGCGTGTTCTTTAACGGCGAGGATATAACAGGTGAGAGCCCTGATAAGAGAGCGAAGAGAGGTATCTTCCTTTCTTTCCAGAACCCTATCGAGATACCGGGTATAACCCTCAGCAATTTTTTGAGAAATGCGCTGGAGCAGAAAACGGGCGAGAGGATAAGACTCTGGGATTTCAAAAAGAAGCTGAGAGCCGTTATGGACGTGCTGCAGATGGATTATTCCTATGCGGACAGAGACCTTAACGTGGGCTTCTCGGGCGGCGAGAAGAAAAAGGCTGAGATACTGCAGCTGCTCATGTTAAAGCCGAGACTGGCTATACTGGACGAGACCGACTCGGGTCTGGACGTTGACGCTGTAAAGACAGTTTCAAAGGGCGTTTATGAGTTCCAGAAGGACCCCGACAGCTCGCTTATCATAATAACCCATAACACCAAGATACTTGAAGCCCTTAAAGTGGACAAGACCCATGTGCTTGTAAGCGGCGCTATCGCCGAGGAGGGCGGCGCAGAGCTGGTCGATGAGATAAATCAGAACGGCTTTGAAAAATATACCTCTGCTGAGTAAGGAGTAGAAAATGAAAGAGAAAACGCAGGTAGATGATATAAATTCGTCCCTTTATGACTTCCGTTATGAAGAGGACGAGAGCGATATGTTTGAAAGCGGCATAACACCGCAGATAATAGAAGAGATATCTCAGGAAAAGGGCGATCCCGAATGGATGAAGGAGTTCCGCCTTAAATCGCTGGAGATATACAATAAAACGCCTATGGTGGACTGGGGTCCCTCTATAGAGGGGCTGGATATGAGCAATATCGTCACCTATATCCGTCCCAAGACCAGAATGCAGACCGACTGGAACGATGTTCCCGACGATATAAAGGATACCTTTGAAAGACTGGGCATACCCCAGGCTGAGAGAGAGTCGTTAGCAGGCGTAGGCGCACAGTATGACTCTGAGCTGGTATACCATAATGTAAGGGAAGAGGTAGCAGCCCAGGGCGTGGTATATACCGACCTTGAAAGCGCTATGCATGACAAGCGCTATGCGGATATGATAAAGGAGCACTTTATGAAGCTGGTGCCCCCCACAGACCATAAGTTTGCGGCGCTGCACGGCGCAGTGTGGTCGGGCGGCTCGTTTGTGTATGTACCCAAGGGCGTACACCTTGATATACCGCTGCAGTCATATTTCAGGCTCAACGCCAAGGGCGCAGGTCAGTTTGAGCACACACTGATAATTGTTGACGAGGGGGCTTACCTCCACTTTATCGAGGGCTGCTCGGCGCCGAAATATTACGTTGCCAGCCTTCACGCAGGCTGTGTTGAGCTTTATGTGAGAAAGAACGCCACACTGAGATATTCCACCATCGAGAACTGGTCGAAGAATATGTATAACCTCAACACCAAGCGTGCCATTGTTGAAGAGGGCGCTAAGGTGGAGTGGGTGTCCGGCTCCTTCGGCTCTCACGTTTCATACCTCTACCCCATGAGCATACTGCACGGCAGGGGCGCCAGGGCAGAGTTTACAGGCATAACCTTTGCAGGAGAGGGTCAGAACCTTGATACGGGCGCCAAGATAGTACACGCTGCCCCCGATACCTCGTCATATATGAATACAAGAAGCATATCCAAGAGCGGCGGTATCAGCACATTCAGGAGCTCTGTACAGGTGAACAAGAACGCCCACGGCAGCAAGTCGTCGGTCTCCTGCGAGTCGCTGATGCTTGACAGCGAGTCAAGGTCGGATACCATACCTGCAATGGATATCAGAACAAGTCAGGCAGATATCGGTCACGAGGCTAAGATAGGCAGGATAAGCGACGAGGCTGTGTTCTACCTTATGTCAAGAGGTATGACCGAGGAGAACGCAAAGGCGCTGATAGTAAGCGGCTTTGCCGATAACGTATCTAAGGAGCTGCCGCTGGAGTATGCGGTGGAGATGAATAATCTTATCAGAATTGAAATGAAAGGCAGCATCGGCTGATAGGTGGATAACATGGAAAATATTAAGATAAACAAGCTGCCTGCTCCCACATACAGACACCTTAAAATGAATTTTGCAGAGGTCGCTGAGGCAGACTACTCTGCCATTGAGCCCGAGATAGAAGTGCCCGAGGGCATATCCCTTGAAAAAACCGGCGGTGCGCTTGATATCGAAACAGGCTGCGGCGAGGAGATAACAGCGCTGCTTGACAAGCTGGGGGTGTATACTCTCAGTGCGGCTAAGGCTGTCAGCGAGCCTGCAAGGGCTGAGATAAAGCTTAAAGAGGGCGAAGCTCAGGCTGTCAGGATAGAGCTTAAAGCTGCGGCAGGGGCTGAGCTGACAGCTGTTGAATTTATCGAGAGCGACGAAAACTCATCAGGCAGGGCTGCGGTGCAGACTGTTATGAGAGCCGCCGAGGGCGCTAAGCTGCACCTTATACAGATAATAAGGGTCGGCAGCGGCTTTGAGCTTATAAACGATATAGGCGCAGACGAGGGCGACAGGGCGTACATCGAGATAACCCAGCTTTATCTTGGCGGCGGCAGGGTCTACGGCGGTCTTACAGACAAGCTGGGCGGCTATATGAGCGAGCTGAGAAACGATATCGGCTATCTGCTTAAAAATGAGGAGAAGCTGGATATAAATATACTTGCCAGCCATATGGGAAAGAAGTCGAACTGCGAGATAAACGCCAGGGGAGTGCTTTCTGACAGATCGTCAAAGATATTCAGGGGCACTATCGACTTTATAAACGGTGCAAGCGGCTCAAAGGGCGCTGAAAACGAGGAAGTTCTGCTGATGAACGAGGAGGTAGTCAACAAGACAGTGCCTCTGATACTCTGCGCCGAGGAGGACGTTGAGGGAAGCCACGGAGCTTCAATAGGCAGGCTCAATGAGGAGTTCATCTTCTACATGATGTCAAGAGGGCTGAGCCTTGAACGGATATATGAGATAATGGCGAATGCCAAGATAGAAACGGTCATGAGAAGGATAGACGACAAGGCTGCCCTTGACCGCATTTACGGCTATATCGGAGGAGGCAGTGAGGACGATGGCGAATAAACAATTGCTTTCAAAGGAAAATTTTCCCGTGTTTGAGGTCTACCCCGGGCTGGTATATCTTGATAACTCGGCTACTCAGCAAAAGCCTAAGCAGGTGGTGGCTGCGGTAGATGAATACTACAGGTCCCAGAATGCAAATCCGCTGAGGGGTCTTTACGATCTCAGCGTTAAGGCAACAGACGCCTATGAGGGCGCAAGAGAAGCAGTGAGGGAGCTTTTGAACGCAAGGGAAAGCTGCGAGATAATTTTCACCAAAAACGCCTCAGAGAGCCTTAATTTAGTGGCATACAGCTACGGCAGGGCTTTTCTTAAAGAGGGCGACGAGATACTGGTGAGCATTGCGGAGCACCACAGCAACTTTCTGCCCTGGCTGCTGCTTGCCAAGGAAAAGGGGCTTAAGCTCAATTTCTTAGAGTGCGGCGAAAAGGGTGAGTTCACCGAAGAAGCTCTCAGGGCGGCGCTTACTGAGAACACCAAGCTTTTTGCCATAACGCAGATATCCAACGTGCTGGGCAGGCTCAATCCTATAAAAGAGTTTGCCAAGATATGCCATGAGAACGGCACAGTTATTGTGTGCGACGGCGCTCAGAGCGTGCCGCACATACCTGTTGATGTACAGGATCTGGATGTTGATTTTCTGGCTTTTTCGGGTCACAAGATGCCTGCGCCAATGGGCATAGGCGTGCTTTACGGCAAGAGGGAGCTGCTTGAAAAAATGCCACCGTTCTTATCGGGCGGCGAGATGATAGAATACGTGACCCGTGAGGGCGCCACCTATGCGCCGCTGCCCCACAAGTTCGAGGCAGGCACGGTGAACGCAGGGGGCGCTGTGGGTCTTAAAGCTGCTATCGACTATGTTAAGGAGCTGGGCTTTGAGGAGATAGAAAAGCGTGAGAGGGAGCTTACAAAGCTCTGCTTTGACGAGATGGCAAAGATACCTCACGTTAAGATAATAGGCTCTGACAAGGCGGAGGAGCACTGCGGCATAATCACCTTTGATATTGAGGGAGTACACCCTCACGATGTTGCGGCTATTTTTGATGCGGACAACATTGCGGTAAGGGCAGGTCATCACTGCGCCCAGCCGCTGCACAAGCAGATAGGTGTAATGTCCAGCACCAGAGTGAGCCTTGCCTACTACAACACTGAGGAGGACGTTCACAGGTTCATAGAATGTCTGAAGCAGATCAGGAGGAAAATGGGTTATGATGAATAACACCTTTTACAGTGAGATACTCACCGACCATAATCTTCACCCTGCCCATAAGCACGAGCTTATCGGTGCAAACTTCACCCACGAGGGTATAAACCCCAGCTGCGGTGATGACATAGTGCTTAATCTTAAAATTGAGGACGGCGTGATAGTTGACGGCTCATACACAGGCAGCGGCTGCGCTATCTCACAGGCGTCGGCTGACATGATGCTTGATCTTATTATAGGTAGGTCCACCGAAGAAGCCAAAAGGCTATCGGATATGTTTTTGAGAATGATAAAGGGCAACGTGACCGAGGATGAGCTGGAGGAGCTGGAGGAAGCAGGCGCTTTGCAGGATATTTCTCATATGCCTGCAAGGGTAAAGTGCGCAGTTCTGGGCTGGCACACTATGGACGAGATAATCAAGCAGGCTGAGGGATAGTAGTTTGTGCCCTGAGCTGGGGCGCTGCCCCGCCCTGACTGCGTCGAGGGCAACCCCTGCAAGCCGTCTGGCGCCCGGCTTGACCCTGCGCTTTGATTCGCTACCTGTTTGTCCGTATGGTGACCATTGTGCCGCTTGGTTTACTGCCGTTCATCGCCGCACCTTTAGGGTTTGTTTTTGGCTGACGCAACGGAAGAAACCGATTTCGTTCCTAAAGTTTGAGCCTTTCACCGCACGCTATGTTTGAGCCTTGATATACCCACTTTGTGCGGTTTTTCTGCAAAGTTGGGTAAATCGGCTTTTGTGCCTTGAAAGACAAACTTTGATTAACTATCAAAGTTTGATAGCTGATTTCTAGTCACTAGCATTCTAATTATCTAGCGACTAGCAGCGCACGCTGTGTTTGAGCCTTGATATACTCACTATGTGCGGCTATTCAACAAAAGTCTGAAAAGGGGACTCTTACCTCTTACATCTTATCTCTAAATATCCGGCGACTAGCAGAAAGGTGCTCAAAATTTATGCTGGGAAAACTTATATCTAAAGAAGAATGTGCAAGGTGCAGGCTTTGCTGCAGCTTTGACAGCTATGATCTCTGGGAGACCCCTGTGATACCCCCGCGGCTTGCCAGCATGATATTGCAGGACTACAAGCCCGATCAGGAATTTCTGCGGCTGGAGGACCATTTTCTGCTAAAAATGAAAAAGGAGCCTGACAGAGATCTGTATTACTGCTCTCTGCTGGACCATGAAAAGGGCTGCATAATGGGTGATAACAAGCCCTTTGACTGCCGCATATGGCCTTTAAGACTTATGGAGCTTGGCGGTGTCAGGGTGATAGTGCTATCGCCTGTGTGCCCCACGGTACAGACAAGACCGCTGAATGAGATACAGGCTGTCGCAAGGGAGCTGGCTGATGAGATATTCAGATACGGCGATGAGAACCCTGTCGCTGTGAAAAAATACATCGACGGCTACCCCATAATGGTGGTGGAAAAGCCGAAGCAGGCTTAACGCAACACCAAACCTGTGAAGGGAATGATATTCTTACATGATAATGAATTCGCTATGTGCTCTGGCGCTGGGCTTTGTGCTGGATATGATATTCAGCGACCCCCCCACGGTGATATATCCGCTGGAGCTTATAAAACGGCTGGTAAGGTCGCTGGAGGATACCCTGAGAAAAGCATATGCCGACTCCCCCGACGCCCAGAACATGGCAGGCATAATGCTTGTGGTGATGACGCTGATAATTTGTCTGGGCGTGTCATTTGCGCTGCTGTTTATCGGCTATAAGATAAATGTGGTGCTGGGCATTGTTATAGAGGGCATACTGTGCTGGTCGTCCATGTCGGTCAAGTACATAAGGCGCAATATGCTGGGAGTTTTCCGCTCGGCAAGGGCGAACAACGAGAGCGCAGCACGCAGGTATCTAAAAAAGCTCACCTGCCGTGATGTTGACGAACTGGATATAGCCCAGTGCGAAAAATGCGCAGTTGAAGCCGCTTCGGAAAACGCAGTTGACTGGGTCATAGGGCCTGTTTTCTGGATATGTCTGCTGGGCGGCATAGGCGGAATTTTCTGCCGCTGTGTGAATATCATGGATAACACGGTGGGCTACAAGACTGAGGACTGCAAGTATCTGGGACAGGTGCCTGCAAGGCTTGACGATGTGGTGATGTTCATACCTGCAAGGATAGCAGCGCTGCTCATGCGGCTCAACAGCTCCTTTTTAAAGCTTGACAGCGGCAATGCTGCCACAGTGTATAAGCGTGACAGAAAAAAATCCCCCAGCCCCAACTCGGGCTGCACACAGTCTGTCTGCGCAGGTGCGCTCAATATCCAGCTTGGCAGCGATGAATACTACGGCGGTGAGCTGGTGAGAAAGCCCGCTATCGGCGACGACGCAAAGGCTGTGGATGAAAACGACGTTTTCTGGACAAACCAGCTGGTAATGGGTACTGCCGCCTACGGCATAATACTGGCAGCCCTGGTGAGAGTGCTGGTCTATGTGCTGGTACTGAAAGTTTTTTAAGATCGTACTTTTTATCCCTTTCCCCACCCCAGGCGGAGAAAGGGGTATTTTTATTTCTGCAAAAGCTGTGCTGCTGGTCGCTAGTGTTTAGAGGTAAGATGTAAGAAGTAAGAGGTAAGAAAACGCCTAACCAAATTATGCGGTAAAACGCACAATAACTCGTTTACAAGGTTGACCCTTCACAATTAACATATAATAATTTGATAGTTAATTTCTAGCCACTAGCTCTCTGATTATCTAGCGACTAGCAGCGCACGAAGCAGGATAACCCCAACAAACCCCGGGGTCAGCTGCCGGCATTGTGCATATTGCTGTGAAAACGGGGTGTAATTTTGTTTAAGTGAACATAGAAAAATGCTTGAAAATTTGCTATACTTATTAATGTATAACGTTGTTAACTATTGCATATCACTTTAGGAGTTACGATAATGAAAGAGCTTATCATAAGGCGGGCGGCTGCTTTGGCGGTCTGCATGGGCATGGTGTTCACATCGGGCTGTTATCTTCTGCCTGATGAGGAGGAGGCGGCGGTACCGCCTGCGGTAAAGGCGAGCGATGTAAGCTACACCACCGTTACCGCAAAAAAGAAAGACCTTGAAAAAAAGATAGTTGCCACAGGCACGGTCACGGCTGAGCGGCAGTACAGTCTGTCATACGAGAAGCAGAGCGGAGTTATCTCCGAGTTCTATGTGCGCTCGGGGGACAGCGTCAGTGAGGGGGACCCCATATGTGCGCTGGACACCTATGAGCTTGATGACCGCATTGCCGAGATGGAGCTCAACATAAAAAAGGCGAAGCTGAATGTTGATATGATATATGAAAGCGGCGGAACTCAGGCGCAGATCGACTATGCCTATGTTGATGTTCAGCTTATGGAGCGTGAGCTGAACAAGCTCAACGAGCAGAAGGAGGCTTCGGTGCTGCGCTCACCCATTGACGGCGTGGTGTCATCAATAGCCGATGTGCGTGTGGGCGATAACGTCAACCCCGGGCAGACCATAGCCTCGGTGATCGACACCTCTGCGCTTTACATTGCGGTCAAGCCCGAGGACCTGACCAAGTTCCCTGTGGGCACGGCTGTGCAGATACGCATAAATGAGAACTACTACGACGGCGAGGTATTTATGGACCCCACTGCCCTTGCGGAGTATCAGGCGGAGGAGCAGGCGAGCCATGAAGCTGCCGACGAAACGGGCATAGCCTATGAGAGCGACACCATATACGTGCATTTTTCGGGCACCGTGCCTGTTGACGCTGTGGGACAGCTGGCAGATGTGATACTGGTGCTGGATAAGGTGACTGACGCTGTGGTCATATCCAACAACCTTATCAAAAAGGTAGACGGCGAAAAGGTGGTATACGTGCTGAAGGGCAGTGAAAAGGTGCCTGTTACCGTGGAGATAGGGCTTGAAACAGGCTCACAGTCAGAGATAATCTCGGGCATAAGCGAGGGCGACGAGCTGATACTCAAATAATTTTAAAAACTTATCGCCCCGGGCGGTATCAGTGCCGGACCTCTTAATGAAGGAGAAATAGATGTTTACTTTGCTGCTTCGCAAAATGCGGAATACAAAATGGATGGTGTTCTGCCTGCTTATCGGTTTTATAATGGCGTCTGCCATGATGAGCACCATACCTATATATATGAACGCTTCGCTGCAGCGTATGCTGACTAAGGATATGGAGGCTTTTCAGGAGGAATACATGATATTCCCCGGGGCTTACAATACCTCACGCAGTATAAAGAGCGGACTGGCTGCGCAGTCGCAGCAAAAGGATATAAGAGAATATATATCCGTTGTTGACAAAAAGTTTGAAGAGATGGATATGCCCTCACTGGGCAGCAAAAAGGTCATTCTTGACACCTATCTCTACTGCAAGTCCTTTTCTATTGAGGAGGGCGAGTCACCTGCAAGGCTGACCATAGGCGGAATGTCGGATATCTGGGAGCATTCGGTAGCTGTAAACGGCAGAATGCCCGAAACAGGCAAAAGGGCTGACGGTGTATATGAGTGCATGGCTACCGAAAAATCCCTTAAAACCAACGGGCTTGCGCTCAACACCGTTTATGAGATAGCAAATGTTTTTGACAACAGCCGCTCGGTAAAGATAGAGATAGTCGGTCAGCTGGACGTTAAGGACGAAAACGACCACTTCTGGGCGGAGGGTATCGACGATGAATACACCGCCACCGTTTTCACCGATTTTGATACCATGCTCGATGATATGATACCAACAGGGGCTGTAAACGCCAGCAAGTGCTCATATAACTATTTTATCGACTACACAAATATGAATATGAGCGAGCTTGACAAGATAGACGGTATCTTCGCCAAGCAGAAGGACTATTACAGGACGAAGAGCATAGGCTTTTCGCTGCCTGCAAAGGATATTTTGTCGGAATACGCAGTCAGGTCATCACAGCTGACGCTGCTGCTGTGGCTTTTGCAGATACCTGTGATACTTATGATAATCTTCTACCTGTTCATGGTATCAAAGCTGAATATCGAGCAGGAGAAAAACGAGATAGCCGTTTTCAAGAGCCGAGGCGCCAGCAGCAAGCAGATACTTGGCATTTATGCTTTGGAGTCTCTGGTGCTGGGCGTGATAACCGCCCTGGTGGGACCCTTTGCAGGGCTGGGGCTTTGCAGGATACTGGGAGCCTCAAACGGATTTTTAGAGTTTGTAAACAGGCGCTCGCTGCCTGTACACCTGACATTGCAGGCTTTTTTATATGCTGCGGCTGCGGTGCTGGTGTTCTTTGTGACCACCCTTGTGCCTATAATCCCTGCTTCAAAGACCACTATTGTGGAGCACAAGCAGGCTAAGGCTAAAAAGAAAAAGCTCGCCCTGTGGGAAAAGGTGGGGCTGGACGTTATTTTAGCAGGCGGCGCTGCGGCATGGCTCTACTACTACAACCGCACCCAGCAAATGCTTATCGAGCAGGGCTTAACAGACACCACCGCCACGGTGAACCCCTTAATGTTCATATCCTCGACCGCCTTTATACTGGGTCTGGGGCTTTTCCTTATAAGGATATACCCCTTTGTAATAAGGCTGATAAGCAGGCTGGGCAAGCGCTTCTGGTCCCCTGCGCAGTATGTTTCGCTGACAAACATAGGCAGGTCGGTGACGGGCAGAGAGAGATTTCTCATGCTGTTTTTAGTGCTGACGGTATCGCTGGGCGTGTTCTTTGCAAACACCGCAAGGGCTCTCAACCGCAATGCCGAGGAGACCTCATATTATGCAGCAGGCTGCGATATTGTGCTCACCGAGGAATGGTATTCAAGCAAGATAGAGCAGGCGCAGCAAAGCGGTCCCACTGACCCCACCGGCGGCGGTGCTGCGGCACAGGCTGCCGCGGAGGAGGAAGAAGAGGACACCGAAACAGTAGTCACCTACACCGAGCCTGTTTTTGAAAAGTATGAAAAGCTTGAAGGAGTCAACGCTGCGGCAAAGGTATTCCGCAAGGACGGCGTTACCCTTAAAAGCGGCAAGATGAACGTTGTTAAAAAATCAGCAAAGACCAAAAGCGAGGACACAGACGACAGGCGAAGAGACTACTTCTTAGACCAGGACACAGGCGCAGGTTCATCGAACACCGACAAGAACGTGCAGCTGATGACCGTAAGACCTGCGGAATTTGCAAAGGTCTGCCGGTTTGAGGAAAGGCTGCTGCCTGTACACATAAACAACTATCTTTCGGCGCTGGCTGAATACACCCCGGGCGTTATACTTTCATCAAGCTTCAAGGACTACGGCTTGGAGCTTGGGGACACGGTGGAGTGCGAGTGGGGCGCTAACGACCCCTTTGATGTGACGGTGCTGGCATTTGCCGACTACTGGCCCGGGCTCAACCCCTACGCCGAGGCTTCTGACGGCACATATATGGACTTTGCGGTGATGAACTTTGACTATGTGAACGTTCAGACCAACATGGAGCCCTACCAGGTATGGATAGACCTGGACGATGACGTTACGGTGCAGAGCTTTTACGACTCAGTAGCTGCGGCAAAGATAGAGGTAACGGGGCTAACATCGGTCAAGCAGAACATTATCGACAAGAAAAACGACCCCATGCTGCAGGGCATGAACGGTGCGCTGACGCTGGGCTTTATCACCATAATGATAATGTGCATAATCGGTTTTCTGATCTACTGGATACTCTCGATAAAGAGCAGGACCCTGCAGTTTGGTATTTTAAGGGCGATGGGCATGAAATACCGTGAGATCATCGCCATGATAGTATACGAGCAGATACTTGTATCGGGCGTTGCCATACTTGCAGCCATTTTCATAGGCGGCTTGACCAGCGAGCTGTTCGTTCCGCTGTTCCAGAGCGTTCTTGACGCAAGCAGCCAGGTGCCCGAGTTTGCGGTGATACCCGAAAGAAGCGACTATCTGAAGCTTTACGCAGTTATAGGCGCAATGCTGCTGGCAGCCTTCATAGTGCTGGGCAGGCTCATAAGCAAGATAAACATCTCCAAGGCTCTGAAGCTGGGAGAGGACTGATCTTAATTCATAATTTATAATTCATAATTCATAATTATGGTGTTCGCTTCGCTCACGGCTGCCCATTCGGGCGGCGTGCATAGAATGGAGCTGCACCTGTCAGAAGAAAGAAAAACTCAGTGAAAAAACAATGCCTTTCCCCGATAATCGTGGGGAAAGGCATTAATATTTTTAGTTTAAAGATCATCGCCGCAGGCGATACAATAATTATGAATTATGAATTATAAATTATGAATTATCCTCGACCTTTTCGGGCATTACCCTGACCATGCAGCGGTCTACCTGGGGGAATACCTTGTCTATCCTGTCGTGTATCGACTCGGATATCTCGTTTGCTTCAAACAAGGTCATGCTGCCGTCGGCGCTGACCTCGATGTCTATAACGCACCTTGAGCCCGATACTCTACCGTCCAGCTCGTCTACCCTTATAATGCGCTCGTCCTGCATTACCAGTTTTTTGAGCACCTCTACAGTCTGCTCGCCCAGCTCCTTGTTGTTTATCTTGTCAAGTGCCTCCATAAACAGGTCAAAGGCAGCTTTGAGCACGAAAAGGCAGATTATCAGGGCTGCTACGCTGTCCATAACGGGGTAGCCCAGCCTTGCCATCAGCACGCCTGCAAAGCTTCCCACTGAGGAGAATGCGTCTGCACGGTGGTGCCATGCGTCAGCCATAAGGGCTTCGCTGTCTGTTTTCTTTGCAGCAGCTCTGGTGTACCAGAACATGGCTTCCTTGACCACCACCGATACGACCGCAGCTATGAGGACTATCTTGGCAGGCACGCTTATCCAGCCTGTAAAGCCGCCGGATATATCCTTGACTGCGAACCAGCCTATGCAAATGCCTGCTATGCCCAGCACTGCCGAGAACACTATGCCTGCTGCATTTTCAGCCTTGTCGCTGCCCTTGCTCTGAATGCGCTTGAAGCCCATTACCACTATTACGGTAGAAAATACGTCGGAGAATGAGTGTACCGCATCTGCCGCCATTGCAGCAGACCTGCCTATTATGCCCACTGCCAGCTTGAAAATACTCAGCAGTATGTTCACCGCTATGGTGACGCCCGAGTTTTTCAGGGCAATGCTCTGCTCCTCCTCCTCGGTCAGCCTTTTGTTATCATTAGCCATAAAATTACTTCCTTTGGTTGGATTGCTGCCTTATTTCTCAACAGGCTCGAACTCTACTCTGATATTCGGCAGCTTTTCGATAGTCTGGTAGGTGTTGTAAAGACCGTCCTCGATACTAAGGTCATTCTCGCCGCTTGCAGGGGGAGCAAATATCCTCAGTGTGAGCTCTGCCTCACCCTCCAGGGGCTTCTCATAGAATGCGCTCATGAGGTCGATGGTCTTAGCCTTGGGAGACTTATAGAACCACTTGCCGTTTATCTCCAGCATAAGGTTGCTTTCATCATCAAACGTTACCTCACAGTAGTGTGGGTTTGAGTCAAAGTGTATCGGTATCTCCAGACCCTCAGCGTCCTCGGAATTGCCCCACCTGAGCTTTACGGGGAAGCTTACCTCGCCGCCCTTTGTCATCTCGGGCTTGAAGAACTCGTCGTGGATTATCTCCTTATAAGTGCCCAGCACAGGCTGCTCGATACCGCAGTCGGGGTAGTTGGGGTCCTCTATCTCAAGACCCAGCCTGCCCCTGTCTCTGAACTGATAGAAGGTAAAGCCCGAGAACCAGTCGTCGGGGTCAGCTTTCAGCTTGTCGCAGAACTCCTTCACCATAACAGCCTGGTCGTAAGCGCCTGTAACATCGCCGTCGGCATTGAACTCGCTCATGACCATAGGCTTGCTTTCGCCGCCGTTTATCACCTTAAAGCGCTCATAGCTCTTCTTGGTGAGGTCATAGGTGTTCTCCACCGTATCTCTCTTAAAGCTTCTGTTCTCGCTGTCCTTAAGTGCCACATCAAAGGGCCAGCCCCAGTGCAGCGCCATATACTTGTCAACGCTCCATATATCAGTCTCCTTGACAGCCTGTGAGAACTCCTTCTCCATGATTATCTCGGTGGCATTGGGGTCCTCTATGCCGCCTATGCACAAAACTGTCTGAACGTTGGGAGCATACTCTTTAAGTATCTTATTGAAGCGGCAGTAAAAATCTGCAACGCCCTGATAGGTAGTTCTCTTTGTGAATGAGAACCAGTCGCCCGTAGCCTCATGGTTGACTCTCAGGAAAACTCTGCCGAAGGTCTTTAAGTCCTCGGCAATGGCGATAAGCTGCTCGTCAGACACGTTGGGGTCAACGGTGAGGGTCAGGGTAACGTCCTGACCGTGGCGTCTTACATCTCTCATGCAGGTAAAGGGCTCGCCCTCTCTGTTGCCCTCAAGACCGCCCTTGTATGTGAAATAGTCATCATAGGGATAATCCCACTGGAACTTGACGTCAGCGTCCTTCATCACCTCAGATATCCTGCCGGGGAACTCCTTATCCAGCGGATAATAGCAGTACATAAGGCTTATGCTTCTGTGGGGTCTGCCCAGCTTGTGCAGTATGTAGTCCTGATTAACATACTCACCTCTCTCAGAGCCGTCGCCCAGATCGACAGCGCACTTTGCCTTGCCCATATGTACCGAATATACCTTGTATTCACTCATATTTTTACCTCCATAAAATCATTCTGCTGTTATATTACTAAAGCTCACGCCGATATAGCCGTTATTAAGGTCCGTCTGCACCCTGCCCCTTATCGCCATAGAAAACTCTTCCTTCTGCGCCGAAAGCTCACCTGCTGCACAGCCTGCCTTTGCACGGTCTTTCAGCAGTATATCAAGGGTCTGGCTGACAAGCTGCCTTGCGTTGTCCTCGGTATTGTTTTCAAGCAGCTTATAGGTAACTGTGCCCCTTACTGCGACCGTCACCGTTTTACCGCTGACAGGGTCGTCATAGGGCTTTGTTATATCCAGCTTGAAGCTTTTAGGTTTCACGTTTTTTACTGCCGCAGCGTCGGCTTTAACCTCCGCTTGGGGCTTATTATCGGTCTCGGTCTTGTTTACCGAGCCGTTTATCTTGCCGTCGTCAAGAAAATCCTTCACTTTATCAAAAAGTCCCATCGTTTTATCCTTTCGCTAGTTGGTCTATGCTATGTTCACAAGGCGTACATTGATAAGCTTAAGGTCGTCTTTCTCAAATCCCAGCAGTACCTCCTGCTCGATATCACGAAAATGTGCCGGCAGTTTCTCAATGGCGATACCCTTTGCCGAGGCATTAGCCAAAGCAACATTCATAAGGCTTACCAAATTGCTTCTGACTATAGTCCCCAAATTGCTGAGAGTATAGCCCTCCTTCAGCGGCACTACCTCAGCGGTGCCTGCATATCTAAGAAATACCGACCTGTCCTCGCTTCTGTAAGGCACAGGCGAGGGGGAGCCGAATGTGACGGATATCGGTCTGTCAGGCGGCAGCGTTTCCTCGGCAGGCTTTTGCTGCTGCACGGGCTTGGGCGCAGGCTGTGCTGCGGGGGCTGCCTGCTTTGGCTCGGGCTTTTCGCCGCTGTTTACCGAGCCGTTTATCTTGCCGTCGTCAAGAAAATCCTTTACTTTATCTAAAAGTCCCATATTATCCTCCTTATGTCGATACTACTGCACTGCCAGAAGTGAATTGATATCATCAAACACCACCGCAAGCTCTTTAAAGACCTTGCAGCTCTCCTCGGTCTCGGGCATCTGGTTGGTCATTATGCACAGCACAAAGGGCGAGTCGGCATAGACTATGGCGCAGTCGTTAAAAACGCTCTCGTTGAACTCGGAGCCGTATTTGTGCGCCACCTTATACTTGCCGCCCAGCGCCTGGCTTATCTGTATATCCAGCTCGGTGGAGCTCATAAGGTCCACCAGCCACTGACCTCTTTCGTCCTTTTCGGCATAGTCATAGATATCGAGATAGCTTTTGAGCATATCATCGGCGGTGGAATAGGTGAATATCCAGGTATCCCCCAGCCTGTAATTTGCGCCGATATTAGCCAGGTTATTGTTGAAGCCCATATAGCCGAACTTGTCCTCCAGCAGATAATAAGCTGTATTATCCGACTTTCTTATGGCATACTCCATAAGCTCCTTGGCGGTGAACTCTGTGCCGTCTGCCATACGTGCCACATAGTCGTCATCGTCCTGATCGCCGGGCCAGTATTTATCACGGGTTATTATCTCCGCCAGATTTGCGCCGTCTGCCAGTATAGATTTTATATACGGCGCCTTTATGGTGCTGCAGGTCATGAACTCCTCATACCTGTTATAGCCCACATAAGCCCCTGTTTCGGCGTTCTGATAGGAAAAAGCCAGGTCAAAATAGGAATTGTTGATTATTTCCTCCAGCCTGTCAAAGCAGTTTTCCAGCTCCTCGTTTGAGTAGACCTCGCCGAAGTTCTCCCACTGAAAGCTGTAGTAGCCCTCAACGTTCACCTGCTGGGGTTCAGCCTTTTCAACAGCCTCCTCCACCTCAGGGTTTACTATTATCTCATCAAAAACAGGCTTTATCTCCTGCTCGATACTGTAGTTATTTCCATCGCTCTCGGTCTCAGCCGTCGATGAGCTTTCTGCCTCACTGCTGCCTTTTTTTGATGAGCTGTCCTTGCTTTCCTCAGCCTTGCCGCAGCCCGTTAAAAGCACCGCCGCCATGACCGCACACACGACAGCCCTGTTCATTTTACTTACCATAAACCGACCTCACCACGCAGGATACCCCGACTTATGCCGAAATACCGCATATTTATACGATCTTATCTTTTCATACTTATACTATTATATGATACCATATTTTTACCGTAAAGTCAAGCTAAAAAAAGCTGCCCTCACCGGACGGGGTATTTCCCCCACCTTCCGCACTTTTGTGATAACGGCAAAATTCCGAGTCCTCCCCGGAGGGGAGGGGGCGCTTTTGTGACTGCTAGAAGTTTGATGGCTGCGCCAACCCTGTAAAATGATGTATTGGTGTGCCTACAGTAGTAAGCAGCTTGCCTACAATCATTTTACACTAAGAAAGCTTCCTGTTACAGAGACGGATATAGTTTAGCTTTGCTCATTGCCCATTGGGGGATGACCCTTTTGAAAAAGGGTCATCCCCAGTAAGCAGCGCTCAAAATAAGATAAACCAGACAAACCGCAGGATAACTATTGACAGTTGTGTATGCGCCGTGGTAAAATCATAGTTGAGGTGAAGAACATGAGTGCAAAGCGGCTGGGCGATAGCTTTTTTCACAGGGACTGTTTAGAGGTCGCACCCGAGCTGGTGGGCAAGGTGCTGGTGACTGATTTAGGCGGCAGAGAGGTGAGGGTGCGCATAACCGAGACGGAAGCTTACTGCGGCGAGGAGGACACTGCCTGCCATGCCCACAAGGGCAGAACTCCCAGGACAGAAACGCTTTACGGGGAGAGCGGCATAGCTTACATCTACCTGTGCTACGGTATGCACTGGCTGCTTAACGTGGTAACAGGCGAAAAGGACCAGCCCCAGGGGGTGCTTTTCAGGGCAGGCGAGGGGTATACGGGACCTGCAAAGCTCACAAAGGCTATGGGCATAACGGGGGAGCTCAACAAGGCTTCGTTTGTACACAGCCATAAGCTCTGGATAGAGGACGACGGCAAGCCCTGCAGGTATGTCACCGATAAACGGGTGGGCATAAACTATGCCAGCCGTGAGGATATTGATAAGCAGTGGCGGTTTATACTAAAGCCATAGCGCAAAAATTGCCAAAAGCTGTGAAAACGAACTGATACCCTATAATTTCTTGCCTGTGATGTGCATAAATTATTAAAAATCTCTTGACAAATTTGCAAAAATAGTATATTATTAAATAAAATAGTCCCGTTATTGCAGGGGACTGTTTAACCGAGTTAAGTATATATGATTGGAGAAATGTATTATGGCAAAGATTTGTATCTCCTGCGGCGCGCAGATGCAGGACGATATGGGCTTCTGCCCAAGCTGCGGAACACCTCAGCCCCAGGGCGGTCAGCCGCAGCAGCCCGGCTTTGGTCAGCCCCAGCAGGGCTTCGGCGGTCAGCCTCAGATGAATTACGGTCAGCCCCAGCAGTTCGGTCAGCCGCAGCAGTACGGACAGCCCCAGATGAACTACGGACAGCCCGGCTTTGGCGGCGCTGTACCTGCTAAAAAGTTTAAAATGCCCGATAAAAAGGTGCTTTTTGTTTGCGGCGGCGTGCTTGTGCTGGTCATCGTGCTGATAATCCTGCTTTCGATAATCTTCGGCAGCAGCTATAAGGACCCGCTGGATAACTACGTAAAGGTGCTGGAGAAGGGCAACGGCAAGGCTTATCAGGCGTGTGTATATGAGGTAGACTCAGTGCTGGCTGATAAGAAATCGGCGACCGAGTATGCCGAGGACGCCAAGGACCTTCACGAAGAGTTCGAGGAGGACTACGGCAAGGGTGCCAAGTGTACTTATGAGATACTCAGCAAAGAAAAGCTCAAAAAGAGCGATATCGAAACAGTGAACCAGTGGATGAGCCTGCTGGGAGTTAAGGACGCTATCAAGGACGGCTATGAGCTCAAGGTAGCATTCACCTACAGCGGTTCTGAGGATAAGAACGTTGATACACAGACTGTCACCGTTATAAAAACAAGCGACGGCTGGAAGCTCACAATGGGTGATACACCCGATTCTATCTATTGATAAAGATCAAAAACATGAAAGGGGACGCTTACAATGCCAGATTGTCCAACCTGTGGTCTCCCTTACAGAGAGGGAGAAAAATTCTGTAATTCCTGCGGAGGCAGACTGCCTGTTATAGTCAAGCAGAAAATGTGCCCTGTTTGCGGAAATACTCTGTTTGAAAACACCAGAAGATGTAAAATATGCGGAACTCCCGTAGGGGGCGAAGCAAATGACACCACTGCGCAGGAGCAGCTGGAGAAAAAGAAGGAAGAGCTGAAAAATCCTTCTATGGACGAGATACAGATACCTGTTATCACCGACGAGATGCTTATGGGCAGCAGCCAGCCTGTTACTACCGATATGCCCACTATGGACAGCCTTTATATGCCCGGACAGGAGCCGCCAAGACCTGCACCCCAGCCTGTGCAGCAGCCCCAGCCCGTGCAGCAGCCCCAGATGGACTCCATCGGCGGTATGGGCGGTATGCAGGGTATGCAGACGCCTAACGTGGCAGCAACACCTGTTGTCAATGACCCTATGGCTCAGCAGCAGTCGCCAATGAATATGTATTCGGCAGGCGGTGCGCAGCCCCAGCAGAATACAGTGCTGACACCTGAGGGCAACAGAGTGGCACAGCCCCAGCAGGGTATGGGCGGTATGCCCCAGAACAACCTGCCCCAGGGCGGTATGATGGGAGGATATCCCCAGAATAACGGTATGCCTGCAAACGACTTCCCCCAGGACAATATCCCCGATAACGGCGTTGTACCGGGAAAGAGCGCAAGCAATATCGTGCCGATCATTCTTATAATCGCTATCATAGCTGTTATTCTTGTGGACGTTTTCGTCCTCTTCAAAGACCAGATATTCGGCAAGAGCAGCAAGAAGTCATCAAAGTCGGCAGCGGTAGTCACCATAGCAGACTATGAGGACCCGACAGCAAATATCATTGTAAACTGATGATCAAAAAAGCGCAGGTCAAGTAATTCTGACCTGCGCTTTTAGATTTTTAGATATTAAGGTGTAAGAGGTAAGAAGGAAGAAATTCTTTTTTGCCTTTTCATCGAAAAACATGGTTTGTGCCTTGAATTAGGGGCAGCCCTCAGCTATTAGAGGCAAGAGGTAAGAAGCAAGAGGCAAGAAAATGGTTCTCCAAATTATACGATAAACCGCACAATAACTCGTTTACAAGGTTGGCGCAGCCATCAACACACCCTAGATACCACGAAAGCACCCCCAGCCACTAGAGGCAAGAGGTAAGAAGCAAGAGGCAAGAAATTTTCCAAACAAACAAAGTCTGAAAAGAGGACTCTTGCTTCTTGCCTCTGGTTTCTTGCTTCTAGAGGGACAGGTGGGGGAAATACCCCCTTTTCGGAGCGCCCTCCGGAAAGGGGAGTTTCGCCGCTGCGGCGGCGACCAGGGCGCTGCCCTGGACCTGCAAGCCCTTTTGAGGAAAGGGCTTGACCCGAAACCTTTTTGATATTTGGTTTTTGAAACAGTCTGTAACTATCAATCTTTGATAGTTTTTCAAAGTTAGTATTCAAGGCAAAAAGCCGGTTTTTACAACTATGTTGATAAACCGCACAAAGTGAATTTATCAAGGCTCAAACATAGCGACTAGCAGGGCAGAGCCACCCAGCTCAGGGCACAAACTAGCCTGTCGAACCAAAGCCGCCGGCACCCCGGATAGTGTCGGAGAGTTCACCGCGCAGCTCAACCTCGGGGGTGAGAACGGGGGTGATGACCAGCTGAGCTATCCTGTCACCGTGGCTGACCGTAAAATCGGCAGAGCCTGAGTTTTTCAGGGCAACAATTATCTCGCCCCGATAGTCCCAGTCAACAACGCCCACGCAGTTTGCAGGGGCAATGCCCAGCTTTGTCGCTAAAGAGCTTCTGGCGTAAATAAGCAGCACCACATCTCTGCTGCCCTCCATCTCGGCGGAAATGCCTGTGGGTATCTTGGCGACCTCACCCGACCTTATCACCAGCGGCTGGTCAAGACAAGCGCAAAGGTCGTAGCCTGCGCTGTAGGGGGTCTGCCTTTTGGGTACCTCCGCATTTTCTCTCAGCTTTTTTATCAGTAACTTCATCTATAAAACTCCTCTGAAATATAATCCTCTTGTGATACCACGGGGCGCAGCCGAACCACGCTCGTACTCGCCGATAATGCGCCTTACCTCATCACTGCCCTCATCGGTGAAGCAGAGCTGTAAAAAGCTTATGCCCGAAAATTCTCCCAGCCTGTCAGCAAGATACAGCACATCACTGTTTAATACCTCAACATAACCCTCGCTCTTTGAGCACCTTACCTTGAATACCCTGCCTGTGCGGTCGCAAAGCTGTTTTTTGCAGTTTTTGCAGCCCACTGCCTGCGATATGGGGCAGTTGACCGTAAGCATAAGCGGCAGCCTGCCGTAGGCGAAAATACCAATGGGCAGGGGCTTTTTCAGCCTGCCTATCTGCGGCGCTTTCAGCTCAAATGATACAACGGCGTCCTTAGCGCCCAGCTTTTTAACAGCGTTGAGCGCCGCCGAGTTTGACAGATTGAACCCATAGTCAAGGTGCAGCTCAAAGCCAAGCTCCTCAGCCGCCTTTATGTGAGCAATGTTTGAAGCGTACATCTTTTTGATACCTGCCGCCCTCGCCAACTTTAGCTGCTCCTTCTGCGCAGCTTCATCAAAGGTGAACCTCGGCATGAGCACCGCCAGCTTTTCGATATCAAAGCTCTCCGCCGCCCCCACAGCATATCTCAGCGGCACAGCGCATAGCTCCACCTGGTCAGGGTCAATGCCCCCCAGCTGCTGGGGACGGCTTATGCTCACCCTTATGGTGGGCGCAGAGCCGCTTTCGGGTGCCTCTTCAAAATCAAGCAGGTCTTTGTATACAAACTCAGCCCTGTGAGTGTTAGCCTGCGCCCTTTTTTTATCAAGGGCAGCGCAGACCTCTCTCCTCATAGCGTTCAGCGCCGATGGGCTTATAAACAGACCCTCGCCGATGTCGCAGTCTGCCTTGCCAAGGGTGTATATGGTGTCACCCAGCTTTGATAGCTGCTTTACCGCCGACTGACTGTCAGCAGGGCGGCTCACCGAGGGCTGGGGGATATCGCCCGACACACTTACAGTTATGCCGTTATCATCACAGGCGGTCAGCAGGGCAGGCTCACCGCTTTTTATTTTAAGCGCAAAATTCACACTGCTGCGCTTGTCCTCGCTGCGGTAAAGCTCGTGTATCTTGGGCAGAGCCTTTGCGCTTGCCTGTACATCATCTCTGCTGCGAAAGCCGAACATATCTCTCCCCAGCCTGTGGGTGAGATAGCCGTCGGTAAAGCCGCCCCTTGAAAAAACGTCCGCAAGGGTCTGCCTGTCGTAGCTCTCACCGTCAAGCGCCTTTTTGCAGCAGTCTACCGCCATAGCGCCGTATTCGGGGCGCTTCATTCTGCCCTCTATCTTTAGCGAAGCCACACCAGCATCACGCAGCGCAGGCGCATAGTCCAGCCCCGACAGGTCTTTCAGCGAAAGATCGTACCTGTCCTTTCTGCCGCTCACCGCCGAGCAGGGCAGCCTGCAAGCCTGTGCGCACAAGCCCCTGTTGGCACTGCGTGAGCCCACCACTGCGCTCATGTAGCACTGCCCCGATACCGACATACACAAAGCCCCGTGTATAAACACCTCTGTCTCGATACCACGGCTTGAAAGCTCCCTTATGATATCAAGGGGGAGTTCCCTTGCTAGCACCGTCCGTTTGAAGCCAAGGCGCTTGGTCATATCCACGCCGTCGGCAGTGTGTACCGTCATCTGGGTAGAAGCGTGTATGGGCAGCTCAGGGCAGCAAGCCTTTACCGCCTCCACCAGAGCCGGGTCCTGGGTGATAAGCCCGTCAACACCAACCTCTGCCGAGTGCTTCACCGCCGCCAGAAGCTGATCCAGCTGTTCGTCAAACACTATGGTGTTAATGGTGCGGTAGAGCTTAACGCCCCTTTTGTGGCATTCATACACCGCACGCTCTATCTCCCCGTCTGAGAAATTAACAGCGTTCTGCCTTGCCGAAAAGCTCTCACCCCCGAGATATACCCCGTCACAGCCTGCTCTCAGCACCGCCGTCAGCACCTCGGGGGAGCCGCAGGGCGCAAGTATCTCGGTCATTATCTGCGCTGGGCACTGCCGTTTGGTGCCTTGTTTAAATTATCCACAGGCTTTGATATTGCCTGCTCGATATCCTGCGAGAGTATATCCCTTGCACTCATGGGAGTTTCCTCAGCTCCGCCTGCTGCATAGCTGGTGCGCTCTTTGAGCTCCTTTTCAAGGGCAGCTATCTTCTCCTCCAGCGCCTTTATCTCACGCTGAGAAGCGTTAGCCTGACCCCTTGCCCTGTTGGCGTCATCCACATAGTCTTTTATCTGCGAGCGGATATTGTCGATATTCTGGTTTGCCTTAGCCAGCTCGTCCATGCAGTCAAGAGCTGTGAGCACAGCACAGTCGGTTATGGAAAGGCTTGAAAATCTGGTTTTCATGTTCCTTATCCTTTTGTCCAGTATCTCTGCCAGCTTTGCAGTATACTCCTTGCTGTCCTCGCTTGAAAGCGTATAGTTTTTTCCGCACACTGTTACCGAATACTTGTTAGCCATTATTTTTACCTCCGTTTATCAGATGTCATAGACTTCTTTTCAAACTCTGTTTGAAAATCTGCTGCCCAGCTTCTTACATTATACTACATATTTCAAAAAAAATAAACCCCTTTTTGAGATTTTTTAGAGATAATGTATAAGAAGTCGAGGGGCAAGCTTTACTTAAAAAGGTATTTATGGTATAATTAGATCAATATTATGATTTCTGAAAGGGTCGTGTTTTACAATGTCCGATATATGTGCAATATCTACCCCCATTGCCGAGGGCGGTATCTCGGTGATAAGGATAAGCGGCGAGAATGCGGTGAGCATTGCCGCTAAGGTGTTTTATCCCACCACCTGTGAAAGCGTTGAGAAAATGCAGGGCTACACCTGCGCCTACGGAAGTATAAAGGACAGCGGGGGCAGAACGGTGGACGACGGCGTGCTCACCGTGTTCAGGGCGCCCAGGTCATATACGGGGGAGAATGTCTGCGAGATATCCTGCCACGGGGGGATATATGTCACCAAAAAGGTGCTCAGGCTCTGCATAGATAATGGCGCACAGCCTGCTCAAAGGGGCGAGTTCACCAAGCGTGCGCTGCTAAACGGCAAGCTGAGCCTTACGCAGGCAGAGGCGGTCATGGACACCATATCAGCCCAGGGGGAGTATGCCCTGGCGTCGGCTAACCTTACCAGAGAGGGCAGACTTTTCGGGCGCATTCACGCAGTCAGCGACAGGCTCATTAAAATCCTGGGGGAGCTTGCCGCCTGGGTGGATTATCCCGAGGACGACCTGCCCGAGGTGGAGGAGGACGCCCTGAGAGACAGCCTGAGAGCCGCCATAGCCGTTACGGGTAAGATACTTGCCGACTATGACAACGGAATGCTGCTTAAAAACGGCATAGATACCTGCATTGCAGGCAAGCCCAACGTGGGCAAATCAACCCTTATGAATATGCTGCTGGGCTACGACCGCTCCATAGTCACCGACATTGCGGGAACTACAAGAGATGTTATAGAGGAGACCGCAAAGCTGGGGGAGCTCATGCTAAAGCTGTCAGACACCGCAGGCATACGCGACACCGACGACAGGGTGGAGAAAATAGGCGTTGAGATAGCCAGAAAAAAGCTTGAAGGCTGTATGCTGGTGATGGAGGTGTTCGATACCTCATCTCCCCTTGATGATGAGGATATAGAGCTGCTGGAGCTTGTTAAGAGCCTTGGCAAGAAAACGCTGATAATACTCAATAAATCAGACCTTGAAGCTGCCGTCAGCGCAGAGGATCTTTACGGATACAGCCGAAACATCGTGCAGATATCAGCTAAGAACGACGGGGACAGGGACAAGGTCAGAGCGGCGGTGGAGGGGCTTTTCAGCCTTGGTGACTACGACCCCGACAGCACCGTGTTTGCCAACGAAAGGCAGAAGGCTTGCGCCGAAGCCGCTCACAAGCACCTGTCGGCTGCCCTTGAAGCCCTTGATATGGGAGCGACCCTCGACGCCGTCACCGTAATGATAGACTCAGCGGCAAATTCACTGCTGGAGCTTACGGGTGAAAAAGCCACCGAGGCAGTGGTCAACGAGGTATTCTCAAAATTCTGCGTAGGCAAATAGAGGCAAGTTTTTATATTTCCCCCACCTGCACCTCTAGAAGCAAGAAACTAGAGGCAAGAAGCAAGAGAAGGTTCGCCTGCGGCGAATTTATATGTCAAGTGTATATATCACCACCGCAGGCGGTCATTATATTTTGTCCGCTCTGCGGACATTTTTTGCCTGAATGCTAAAGCTTATATTTGCCGAATGTCAATATTTAATTGTTGAAACTATATGTAGAAAATAACTGAAATGTCATCGGCTAAATAGTGCAGCTTGCGCAAATTTGGAGAAAAAAAGTCCGTTTGCTTGATATTTCTGAGAAAAAGTTGTACAATTAATTTGAGTTTGAAAAAGATAAATTGACCTTTGGTCATTATTTGTGAGGAAGTGATCGGCAATGGATATAATCAGTGAGATCTTAGAGATCGACAGACTTGCTGAGGAACAGCTTGAAAACGCCAGAAACAAGCGATTAAAGCTCCTTGATGAAAGCAAGAAGCAGGCAGCCTCGATAAAGGAACAGGCTGAAAAAGAGATCGGCGATTATCGGCAGAACGCCGAGGAGACCTCGAAGAAAGAGACCGAGGATAAGGACAGAGAGCTGAAAGCCGAGGAGGAGCGAAAGCTCAAAGAGTTTGACGAGCTGTATGAGAAGAACCACACTCTCTGGGAAAAGGAGATACTCGACGCAGTTCTGGAGCGCTGAGGGTCTATTATTATAATGATAAGGGCGGTGGTCACCTATGCTCGATAAGCAGAGCACCAATGCTACATCGGCTAAAATAAGAGCCATGTATGCTGATATGTTCACTATTGATAATTACAGAGAGCTGATGAGCAAAAAAAGCGTGCCCGATGCAGCAGAATATCTTTCCCGTCATCCCGGGTTCAGGGACGCTTTCAGAGAGACCGACCCCAACACCATACACCGAGGTTATCTGGAGGAGCTCATAGGCAGAGAGAATTTTGAGACCTATATAAGGGTGATAAAATTCCAGGGGCTGGATAAGCAGCCTTTTTACAGCTTTCTGCTGAGAAAGAATGAGGTTATGACCATTCTTTCGGCAATAAACAAGATAAATTCATCGCTGGAGGTAACGGCGCTGCCTGAGCTTCCCGGCTATCTTATAAAACACCTGGGCAGCAGAGTGCTGGATATCGCAGCGGCTGAGACCTACAGCGAGCTTTTGCAGATACTTAAAGGCACACAGTATTATAAGGTGCTCTCAAAGGTACCGCTGAGAGAGGACGGCAAGGCAGACTTTACCGAGTGTGAGCTGCGGCTGAGAAACAACTATTATGCCGGGCTGCTGGAGCAGGCTGAAAAGGGCTTTGACAAGTCCTCGGCGGAGGAGCTCAAAAGCCTGATACTTAAAGAGATAGACTGCCGCAATATCGTAAATGCCTACAGAATGAAGGCTTATTTTGGGTATTCGGCTGACGAGATAAAAAGGCGCTCGCTGAAATTCTCGGGCATAGGCAAAAGGACTATGGACAGGATATACGAAAGCGAAGACGGCGAACAGATGCTGGAGCTGATAAATAAAACGGCTTACGGCAAAAACTCACCCGATACGGATAATATCGAGGTGAAGATAAACAGCGTCAAGATAAGAAGACTGAGGTCGGTGCTCACAAACAGCACCTCGGCAGCGGCTTCTGTCTACGCCTTTGTGCAGCTTTGCGATATCGAGGCTGCCAATATAATACGCATAATAGAAGGTATCAGATACGGCGTTGAGCCTGCGGTGATAGAGTCGCAGCTGGTAACGCTTTGATATATCTTTCTTTGAAAGGAGAGGATAGATCATATGGGAATTGAAAGAATGGAGCTTGTCAACATCATCGGCAGTATGGACGAGCTGGACGAAGCTCTGGTCCGATGCTGTGACAGCGGCTGTTTTCATATAGAGCCTGCTTTCAAGTCAGAGCAGAACAGCACTGTTAAGCTTCTTAACGAGAAAAACCCCTATGAGCAGCCGATGAAAGCCTTCAGTGCAATGGCTGCGGCTATGGAGGTAGCTCTGGAGGAGGCTGACGGCAGCGGATATGAAAAATATCATCCCGATGATTTTGAAAAGCTGGCAGAGGATATTGAAAATGAGCTGAGCGAGTACAGCAGACTGAAAATAGACTGCGCCTCGGACGTCTCTGACATGGAAGCGGCTGTGGTGCAGATAAATCACCTTAAAGGTCTTAACAGCGATTTTGAGAAGATATTCTCCTGCAAGCATACCGCCGTGAGGGTGGGCAGACTGCCTGCTGATAATCTGGCGAAGCTGGAGTATTACGATCAGATATTCTTCTTTGTGCCCTTTGAGACCACAAGGGATTACTGCTGGGGAATGTATTTCTGCGCAGAGAACGATAAGGAGATAGTTGACAGTATCTTCAAATCAATGTATTTTGAGCGCATAGATATCCCTGAGTATGTAAAGGGCAACGCCGATGAAGCGGTGAAAAAGCTGGAGGAGCAGATATCCGAAAAGAAGAAGGAGACTGCAAGATATAACGAGGAGATAATCAAGCTTTCAAAAAAGCACGGCGAGACTGTTAAAAAGGTCTTTACGGCGCTGAGGAAGAAGTATGATATCTTTGAGCTGAGAAGAAAGGTCGGCAGCGTTAAGGGCAAGTTCTACATAAAGGGATTTATCCCCTATAAGGAGGGCGAAAGGTTCGATAAGCTGTTTGAGGACCTGGACTCGGTGCTGGTAGACCACCTGCCCCCTGATGCGGACGCCTACTGCACACCGCCTACAAAGCTCAAAAACAACTGGCTCACAAGACCCTTCAGTATGCTGGTGGAGATGTACGGTCTGCCTAAATACGGCGGCTATAACCCAACAAGCTTTGTGGCGCTGACATATACTGTTTTGTTCGGTATAATGTTCGGCGATCTTGGTCAGGGACTTCTGCTTTTCTTAGGCGGCTTCTTCGTGGCGAAGAAATTTGATAAGAGAGCAGGGGGAATGGTCTCACGGGTGGGACTTTCAAGTATGATATTCGGCACCCTCTACGGCTCGGTATTCGGTTTTGAGGAGCTGCTGGACCCTGTGTTTGAAAATCTGGGCATTGACTTTCTGCCCCTCAAAGTTTTCAAGCAGACCAATTTTATACTGATAACCGCCGTGGGCATAGGCATTGCGCTGATAGTCATATCAATGCTTACCAATATAATCATAAGCTTTAAGGAAAAGGATATCGAAAAGGCAGTGTTCGGCTGCAACGGTATTGCGGGTCTGGTCTTTTACGGCTCTGTCTGTGCAGGCGTTGTGGGCACCATGATGTTTGACGTCAAGATAATGTCAACACCCTTTGTGCTCTGCCTGATAGTCATACCGCTCATATGCATTTTCTGCCGTGTGCCCTTTGCGGCTGCGGTGAAATACAAGCAGTGGCGGCTCTCCGAGGACGAGGAGGATATGACCGTAGGGGGATTCATAGTTGAGAACTTCTTTGAGATGTTTGAGTTCCTGCTCAGCTATGTTTCAAACACCATGTCCTTCCTGAGAGTGGGCGGCTTCGTGCTCTCACACGCAGGCATGATGCTGGTGGTGATGACCCTTATGGAGGGCGCATCTGCCGTGGGCAAGCCCATAGTTCTTGTTATAGGCAACCTGTTCGTTATGGCTATGGAGGGCATGATAGTAGCTATCCAGATAATCAGGCTGGAATTCTACGAGATATTCTCACGCTTCTACGAGAGCGACGGCAAGCCCTTTGAACCCATATCGGTAAAATTCTCGGCTGACCTTGACGCCGAATAAAAAAAGTAGTTTTATGAGGCAGACGTAAGCAGCTCTTACCTCTCACCTCTTACATCTTATATCAAAACGGAGGAATTTGTTATGCTGAAATTAATGTTACTTCCCCTTGCAGCTGTAGTTCTGCTGCTGGTGCCCTTTGCACTTATGGCAAAGAAGATAAAGTCGGGAAGATCTCCCAAGGGGGCATTCATAGGCAACCTTTGCACCTTTGCAGGCGTTATGCTCACATCTATCATCGTGCCGATAGGCAATTTCGTTTCTGCGGCGACTGAGGAGGGCAGCGCAGCAGCTGCGCTTTCAACAGGCGCAGGTCTCGGCTACCTTGCAGCAGGTCTTTCTGTAGGTCTTTCATGTATCGGTGCAGGTATAGCAGTGGGCGCAGGCGCACCTGCGGCTATCGGCGCGACCTCAGAGGACCCCAAGAACTTTGTAAAATCGCTGATCTTCGTCGTTCTCGGCGAAGGTATCGCACTTTACGGTCTGCTTATCTCGATACTTATAATCTCGGGAATTGGCGGCTGATACAGCGGAGCTGATAAAATGAGATTTTATCTTATAAGCGATAATATTGATACCCAGATGGGTATGAGATTGACGGGCATAGAGGGTACTGTGGTGCATACCCCCGATGAGGTCTCTGCCGCCTTGGACAAGGCGATGGAGATGAAGGAAGTGGGTGTGGTGCTTATGACCGAAAAGGCGCTCAAACAGTGTACCGACAAGGTCATGGAATATAAGCTGACACGTACCTCACCGCTGATAGTGGAGATACCCGACAGACACGCCACCGCAAATATATCCGATACCATATCAAGATATCTTGCGGACGCAGTGGGAATAAAGCTGTGATCTGAACAGAGCAATAAATCTTGCTTCTTGCTTCTGAGAGTGCAGCGATCTTGCTTCTAGAGGGGGGCTTGAAAAACAATGATAAATCAGACCGAAAAGCTCGAAAAATTCAAACGTTCGGTCTTTGATGACGTTTCGGCAAGAGCCGATGAGCTGATAAACGAGACCGAGGCGGAGTGCGGCGAGCGCATAAGGCAGGCTAAGCTGGAAGCCGAAGAGCTCACCGAGAGCAAAAGAGCTCAGATAGACAGAGAGTATCAGGGGCTTGCAGTAAGGTCGGTTTCTGCCGACAGGCTGGAGTCTAAAAGAAAGATACTGCTCAAAAGAGAGAGCATTATAGACAAGGTCTTTAACAACGTGAGAGAAGAGCTTGAAAAGTTTATGAAAACGGCAGACTATGAAAAGCTGCTGATAAAAAGAGTGGAGGAGTGCGCCGCACAGTACCCCGATAAAAAGGGCGAGGTGCTGATAGCGCCCAAGGATAAGAGTTTAGCACCCAAGCTGACCGCAGGCGGCAAATTCACCGTCAAAGAAAGCGGCAGCATAGAGATAGGCGGCGTGACGGTGGTTTACCCCGAGGATAACCTTGCCGTGGACGGCACCTTTGACCTTAAATTCACTCAGCAAAGACAAAGCTTTGTGAGCCGCTCGGGAATGAGCGTTTAAAAGCTTATCAGGGCAGGGGGGTGCCCCTTGCTGCTGACTCTTACTTCTATAAAGAGGGAGTACGTATCATCATGGAAACTAATGATAAGATATATTCGGTAAACGGACCTGTAGTTACCGTTCTGAACACCAAGAGCTTTGCCATGCAGGAAATGGTCTATGTGGGCAAAAAGCGCCTTATCGGCGAGGTCATCAGGGTAACGGCGCAGACCACCACCATACAGGTGTATGAGGGCACAACAGGGCTTATGCCGGGTGAGCCTGTGGAGTCTACAGGTGCGCCCATGTCGGCAACACTGGGACCCGGAATAATCGACAATATTTTCGACGGTATCGAAAGACCGCTTAAAAAGCTGGAAGAGCTCAGCGGCGCTTTCATCGCTGACGGCGCCAACGTAAGCTCGCTGGATACCGAAAGAAAATTCGATGTGACGCTTACCGTCAAGGCAGGGGATACCCTGAAGGCAGGAGAAATATACTGCACCTGCCCCGAAACTGCGCTTATTACCCATAAGTGTATGCTCTCGCCCCTCTCAAAGGGCGGCGAGGTGGTCTGGACTGCCGAAAACGGTCAGTATACCGTAAATGATGTGGTATGTAAAATAAAGGACGAGCTGGGCAATGAGCAGGAGCTTACCCTCTGCCAGAAATGGCCCATAAGGACCCCCAGACCCAGCAGGGAGAGAATGCCCATATCAAGACCGCTCATAACGGGTCAGAGGATCATTGATACCATTCTGCCCATAGCAAAGGGCGGCACTGCGGCTATACCCGGGGGCTTCGGCACAGGCAAGACCATGAACCAGCACCAGATAGCCAAGTGGTGCGACGCGGATATAATCGTGTATATAGGCTGCGGTGAGCGCGGCAACGAGATGACACAGGTGCTGGAGGAGTTCTCGGAGCTTATCGACCCCCACACCAACAGACCCCTGACAGACAGAACGGTGCTTATCGCAAACACATCTAATATGCCTGTTGCCGCCAGAGAGGCGTCTATCTACACGGGCATAACTCTGGCTGAGTATTACAGGGATATGGGCTATCATATAGCTATAATGGCAGACTCAACATCAAGATGGGCTGAGGCTTTGAGAGAGATATCGGGACGACTTGAGGAAATGCCCGCCGAGGAGGGCTTCCCTGCGTATCTGCCTTCAAGGATATCAGAGTTCTATGAGAGAGCAGGCTATGTGAGAACGCTGGGCGGCAGCGAGGGCTCGGTATCTATCATCGGTGCGGTTTCCCCCCAGGGCTCTGACTTCTCTGAGCCTGTTACACAGAACACCAAGAGATTTGTAAGGTGCTTCTGGGCGCTGGATAAGTCCCTTGCCTATGCAAGACATTATCCTGCTATAAACTGGAACAACAGCTATTCGGAGTATACCGACGACCTTGCAGCCTTTTATACCGAGAATGTATCTGAGGATTTTATGGAGGTCCGCCAGCAGATATCCAATATACTTGTTGAAGAAAACACCCTTATGGAGATAGTAAAGCTCATGGGTACCGACGTGCTGCCCGACGATCAGAAGCTGCTTATTGAAACAGCCAAGATAGTAAGAGTAGGCTTTTTGCAGCAGAACGCTTACCATAAGGAGGACACCTATGTGCCCCTTAACAAGCAGTATCTGATGATGAAGGTCATTCTCTGCTTTTATGAGCAGGCAAAGGCTGCCCTTGCAAGAGGGGCTTCGATAAACACCCTGCTGGGGGGCGGCTGGAGTGATAAGCTCATAAAGATAAAATATGATATCCCCAACGATAAGCCCGAGATGTTCGAGGACTACGAAAGGGATATGACACACTGGTTCCAGAATGCGGAGGTGGTCTGATTGAATATAAAGTATGTAGGTCTCAGTGAGATCAACGGACCGCTGGTGGTTCTGGATAAGTGCAAGGATATAGCCTATGACGAGATAGCGCATATACAGCTGGACGACGGCACCCGGAGACTTGCCAGAGTGGTGGAGGTCTATGAGGACAAGGCTGTTTTGCAGGTGTTTGAGGGCACAAAGGGACTATCGCTTAAAAACACCACCACCAGCTTTGAGGGCAGACCTATGGAGCTGCCCCTTTCGGGAGAAATGCTGGGCAGGATATTCAACGGCGCAGGCAGACCTATTGACGGCCTTGGCGAGATAGCCGCTGAAATGAGCAGGGATATTAACGGCAGCCCCCTTAACCCTGTTTCAAGAACATATCCCAGAAACTACATAAACACAGGCATTTCGTCCATAGACGCACTGATGACCCTTATCAGAGGTCAGAAGCTGCCCATATTCTCAGGCTCGGGACTTTCCCACAATAAGCTTGCGGTGCAGATAGTAAGGCAGGCTAAGATAGCCGACGAGCAGGGTCAGGACTTTGCGGTGGTATTCGGCGCAATGGGCGTTACCAACGATGTTGCGGATTACTTCCGCCGCTGCTTTGAGGAGACAGGAGTTCTGCAGAGAGTTGCCATGTTCCTCAACCTTTCAAACGACCCTATTATCGAGAGGATACTCACCCCCAGGTGTGCCCTCACCTGTGCTGAGTATCTGGCGTTTGAGAAGAATATGCACATTCTTGTTATACTTACCGACATGACCTCATATGCAGAGGCTCTGAGAGAGTTTTCATCTTCAAAGGGAGAGATACCCGGAAGAAAGGGCTACCCGGGATATCTGTACTCAGACCTGGCGTCTATTTATGAGAGAGCAGGCATTGTAAAGGGCGCAAGCGGCTCAGTTACGCAGATACCCATACTCACCATGCCTAATGACGACATAACCCACCCTGTGCCCGACCTTACGGGATATATCACAGAGGGTCAGATAGTTTTAGACCGAAATCTCGACCAGACAGGCGTTTACCCTGCGGTATCGGTGCTGCCCAGCCTTTCAAGGCTTATGAAGGACGGCATAGGCGAGGGCTTTACCAGAGAGGACCACCAGATGTGCGCAAACCAGCTTTTTGCAGCCTACGCAAGGGTGCAGGACGCCAGGAGCCTTGCATCGGTAATAGGCGAGGAGGAGCTCACCGACACCGACAAAGCATATATGCGCTTCGGCGAGCTGTTTGAGGAGCACTTTATAGACCAGGGCTTCGATGTGAACAGGTCGGTGGAGGAGACCCTTGACCTGGGCTGGGCGCTGCTGTCATCACTGCCCAGAAATGAGCTGGACAGAGTAGACGACGAGCATCTGGAGAAATTCTACGACCCCGAAAAGGCTAAGAGATATATGCAATAAAGGAAGCACGGCATAATAGAAAAGAGGTGTTTTAATTGGCTGAACAGCAGGTATTTCCTACCAAGGGAAATCTTATGCTTGCAAAAAAAGCTTTGCAGCTGGCGGCTCTCGGATATGAGCTGCTGGACAGAAAGCGCAATATACTTATAAGAGAGATAATGAGCCTTGTTGAAACAGCCAAGGAGCTCAGGAGCTCTATCGAGGACACCTATAAAGAGGCTTACAGCGCACTGCAGCTGGCAAATATGTCAATGGGCGTTATAACACCCTATGCCGAGTGTATGCCCATAGAGAAGGGACTGGAGCTTTCTTCAAAAAGCGTTATGGGAGTAGAGCTCCCCAAGGTGACGCTGCAGGAGAAGGAGCTGGAGGTAAACTACGGCTTTTCGGGCACCAACTCCCAGCTTGACAGGGCATATCTTGCCTTTGAAAAGGTGAAGAGGACCACTGTCACCCTTGCCGAGGTGGAAAACAGCATCTACAGGCTCTCGGTAGCCATAAAAAAGACCCAGCGCAGGGCAAATGCGCTGAAAAACATAATCATACCGAGGAACGAGCAGACAGTAAGGTTCATAACCAACTCTCTTGAAGAAAAGGACAGAGAAGAATTTTCACGAATGAAGGTAATAAAGGCGGTAAAGCTGAAAAAAGCCGCACAGGCAGAAAAGTAAAGGAGGGCGGACATGGAATACATAAAAAAGCTGTTTCGCAATTACTGGGTGCTTTCCATTTTCTGCATAGTGCTGGGCGTGGCGCTTATTGCCGACCCTCAGTTTTTCACCAATGCCATAGGCTATGTGGTGGGCGGTCTGCTTACCTGCTACGGCGTGGCTGAGCTGATAAAATACTTCGCCAAGACCCGTGAGAACATTATGTATGCAACAGGTCTGGTGGCAGGCATAATACTTTGTGCGGCAGGCATTTTTATAATAGTAAGACCCGATTTTATACCCAAGATAATAGCGCTGATATTCGGCTTTTATATGCTCATAAGCGGCATAGTCAATTTGCAGGACGCACTTAACCTGAGAAGAGCAGGCTATGACAGCTGGCGGGTAAGCGGCATACCTGCGGTGATAACCATTATCATTGGCATACTGCTTGTGGTAAATCCTCTGTTTCTCACCGATGCAGCCCTTACCATACTGGGCATATCGCTGCTGATATCGGGGCTTTCAAACATCTTCGGCTGCTTCTCGGCAGGGCGCTCCCTCAAAAGAATGTCCAAAGCGACCAGACAGCTTGCAAACAGGAGCCGCAAAAATAACACCGAGGAATTTATTGATATTGACTGATAACAAAATGATAAAGCCTTTCCCGTGCCGACGCAGGGAAAGGCTTGTTTTATTATTTCACTTAACTGACAGAGTATCGCTGTATAATACCTTGCCGTCTTTAAGTGATGTGCAGCTCATGCCGCAGGTGGAAAATGCGTAGAGCTTGCCGTTAAGGTAAATGCCGCCGATAAATGACATTTCCTCACTGTCAAAGTCGCTTATGCTCAGCTCTGCCGCAACGGCGGTGCCTGATATCTCGGCGCTGCCGCTTTGTTCGTCGACCTTTACCGCCATTACCGATATACTTTCGGTCAGGTCATCAAGATAGTAATAGCTTATTTTGCCGTTCTCGTCCCAACGGTAGTCCACCCTGGGGGAGTCCTCCACAGGCAGGTCCTCAAACTCCTCGGGGGTCATTTCATGGGTTTTTTCGTCATAGCTGTGCATCGGCACAAAAATTATGCCGTTTTGCTCGTCGTAAATATCGGTGAGCCTTTGGTACTTTATATCACCGTAAGCATCGTTTTTGATGTGGTCCTCGGTGAAAATTTCCGTTTCGCCTGCCCTGTGCGGCGCTGACCTTGTAAATTCCTCGTGGGGAGTCACCAGAGCACCGTCGTCGGCGTACATATATCTGGCAGTCTCTGTCTCCGTCTTTTGGGGGTCAAGGGTGTATAAAATGCCTTTCATGAGAGCTGTGGGGTCATAGCCGTCCTCGGCAGGCTGGTCGGTCCTTTCCAGCGAAAAGGCTAGGGTAGGGGATATCTTCACCTTGTCGCCCAGGATAAAGCCCTGACGTGTGCCTATCAGACATACCTTTGAAAGCTCGTTCTGATCGGTGGTGATAACGGGCGAGTATGGGTCGCTGAGGTCAGCCCTTTCCATGCATATATAGCTGTCGCTGGGTGATGAACTTATGCTGTCGTAAAAATAAACCGTGCCGCCGCTTATCACCGAGCCGTAATCGCTGTATAAGTCGGTAAATCCATCGTAGTTTACAAAGTTGTTTCTTACTGCTCCGCCTACAGTGTTCAGCTCCTTATCAAATACCGATGCGCCGGTGGTATCTGAAAAATAATAATGACCGCCGTATTCGCTGAAGCCTGAAAGTATCTCATAGGGGTGCATATACGCCTTCTCGTTGTCTGAGTATTCTGCCGCCGTTATCATACCCGTGCCGCCCTCAAGCCCCAGCTTTATCAGCTGCACAGCGTAGTCATCCTCGCTGTTCGGGTCAACATATCCGCATACCAGCAGCATACAGTCCTCAGCCTGCGCTATGGTATTTGCAGTTGCTGCGATAAGCGCCTCTCCTGTTTTGTAAAATTCTCCGTGAGCCGCCTGACTGCTGCCTGTGCTTGCAGCAGTCTCCGACAGCTCGCTATCCGTTTTCTCTTTCTCCTCTTCTGTAAAACCAAATTCACTTATGAGAGTCAGTCTTGTGCCCTTGTATCTGTTTGCAATGTATATCCTGTCCTCGGCAGCAGGCAGCACCTCGCCGTTTTCGTATATCATGGGCAAAAACTCAGGTATTCCCTCACGGTAGGGTATGTATGAAGCGATGGTCTTTGCCTTGGTATAGCTCGACAGTATGACGAACCGACCCTCTTCGGTGAGCCTTGCGTCCTCCATAACACCCGGCTGTTCGTATTCGTAGACTAAGGAAATATTATCTGTGTCCGAGATATCATACACCCCGAAGCCGCAATACTCGTTAAGAACTATATGGCTGTCATAGACATCGGGTAAGATAAAGTCAAAAACAGCTATAAGCCTGTCACCTGTCACATAAAGCCCCGTGGTATATAATTCGGCAGTGTGAGAAAATTCCTTGCAGACCTCATTGTCTTTAAGAACACCATTTATTTTGAGCTGACTGAGCAGGTCGTTTTCGACCTTTTCAGTCTCGCCCCCCTGCAGCCTGTAGGCGCTGACGGCGGTGTAGCCTGCGGAGAATGCAGATGTGCCGTGCTGCTTTACAAGGGTGGGTAAAAGTTCGCTGTCATCTTCGGCATTATAGGCGGCGTCTGTAATGGCTGATACACCGTTGTCAGGCGCCTTTGAGCCGAAAATAAGGCGGTACATGGAAGAATTGTACGCATAATAATCCATGTCCTTCTCACTGTCTGCGGTAAAGGCATAGCTGTCATCATAGCCCGTGTCGATGTAAAAATCAGAGTACCCGTCGATACTGTCCTTTAAATGATTATACAGCGAGCTGTATGAACCTCCCCTCAGCCCCGTCAGCCCCGAAGCGTCTGCTACCTGCGGCGGCTGTGTTTTCGGGCTCACCTTTATATTTTTGCTGCCCCCCGTAAAGAGCACAGCCGCAAGCCCTGCCACTGCCAGAACGAAGAATGCCGCAGCTGCAATAGTTCTTATAAAGCTGCCTTTGCCGCTGTTGAGCTTTATCCCGGACGATCTTTCAGACTCGATAACAGGCTTTATGGCGCTTATCTCGTCCAGCATATCCTTTATCTTCTGCGGTTCGAGCTTATCAGGCACCTTGCTCTGCTTTTCAAGTCTTGTGATAATATTCCTGCGTCTCATTTTGTCACCTCCTTGTCCTTGTTCTTTCGGTCTCCCTTCATTCTGGCTCTCGCCCGTGAGATGTAAGACCTTACGGTAGAAGCCTTCATGCCCGTTATCTTAGCTATCTCCGCCGAGCGGTAGCCTGCTATGCTGCCAAGGGTCACGCAAAGCCTTTCGTTCTCGCTGAGCCCCTCCAGCTCTTCCAGCAGCTCACACCTGTTAAAGCCGCCCTCGCTTATTACCCGAAGGTCGGGGTCCAGCTCCTCAAAATAGCTGCGTTTGTGGGCATATTCCTTCTGTTTTTGTTTTATTTTCGAGCTGAGTATGCGAAACATCCAGCTTTCAAATGACGACGCCTTTTTAAGCTTGCCTATGGACCGAAAAGCGTCCAGTACAGCGTCCTGTACTGCGTCAGCTGCGTCATCGCTGTTGTTCAGGTTCGCAAGTGCGTAATAGTAAAGCTGCTTGTATATCTCTCCGTACAGCTCGGAGAAAGCCTCGGTGTCACCCTTGACAGCCCTGGCAGCCAGCCTTGACCTTCTGGATATCTCCACATACTCACCCCCTCTCTCAGATGTATGAACACTTAGCTTAAAAACCATGTTTATCGCCGCTGCGCCCCGACATCTATCATTTATTCAGTGCAAAAAACAGCCCGCTTTGCTGCAAATTATTTTTCCACCCTTTAATTTTTGTATACTTACACAACCTGCGCTGTTAGAATTTGTTGATAACAGACAAATATAGCATTATCCCCCTACCGCAGGCAGGAAGATAATGCTTTTTGATGTTAAAGGTTAAGCTGCTAGTCGCTAGTCTAATTCATAATTCATAATGCATAATTCATAATTGTCCTCGCCAGACGGGGTATTTCCCCCACCTGTGCCACTAGAAGCAAGAAGCAAGAGGCAAGAAGCAAGAGTCCTCTTTACAGACTTTGTGGGGTTAGAACATTTCTTGCCTCTTGCCTCTGACATCTTGCCTCTAGTGGCTGGGGGTCCTCGCCG
>ERZ842401.1025-NODE-1025-length-40979-cov-5.699956_pt1 | contig 40979 bp, 48 predicted proteins | sample MGYA00521270_ERZ842401 | MGnify/ENA primary metagenome ERZ842401 (study PRJEB31892, sample SAMEA3878208) | bioreactor metagenome | biome: Moose rumen | place: Sweden | collected 2011-10 | study: EMG produced TPA metagenomics assembly of the PRJEB12797 data set... | reverse complement strand
AGTCTTACAATCACTTATTTCTTATAGAAACTGAAATTTAACTTTTCATTTCACTACTTTTATGATTCTAGTACTCCGTAGCCTCCATCTTTTCTCTTATATACTACACAATACTTTTCTTTTTCACTATCCATATACATATAGAATTCGTGTCCTAGAAGTTCCATTTGAAGTACAGCTTCTTCTTCGTTCATTGGTTTTACATCAATTTTTTTATGTTTAATTATTTTTTCTGGTTCTTCTTTCTCGTCTTCTATATCAGTTACTTTTATTTCTTTAAAAGTCTTATTATGTTTAGAAAGCTTAGTTTTATTTTTTCTAATTTGTCTTTCTAATTTATCAACAGTTTTATCTACTGCTTTGTAGAAGTCGTCTTGTGACTCTTCAGAACGTAGAATTATGGTTTTTAGTGGGATTGTAATTTCCACAATTTGATTAATATTCTTAACTTTTACTACTACACTTGCTCTTACAGATTCGCTATCTTTTAGGTATTTATTTAATTTTCCTAACTTTTCTTCTATGTAGTCTTTCATTGCATCAGTTACTTTAATCTTATCTCCTCTGATAATAAATTCCATAATATCCTCCTCCTTATATATATAATACCATATTTTTTTTGGAATAAAAGTGTTTATTTTATTTTTTTTAAGTATGTAATAAGGCTTACAATAATTAGTCCTACTCCTACAATTAGATAAACCCAGATAAGTTTATTTGTTGTACCATATATTTCTAGTACACCTTGTAATATTGATCCTATTAGTAAAGTATAAATACCCTTTGAATATAAACTGCTCTCTATATATCCTATTTTTTTGACTTTTAATAAAATTACATATACAAATACTCCTAATATTAAAGGAATAAGTGGTGCTAAAACCATATATTTAGAAATGACTCCAAAACTGAAATGTTCATATATTATACAAAATAGAAAAGTAATTATTGTTATTATAGTAAATACTTTAATTTTCTTTTTAATATCCAATGTAGACAATATCACTTACACTCCTTTCTGAAATATTTCTTCCACTTGTAGTCGGGTTATTAATTACTTTTCCATTAAAATACATTGTTGAAGATCCTCCACCATCTAAATTATATGCTGTTCTAATATTTAATTTTTGTGCAAATGTTGCTAGTTCATATAAAGATAAACCTTCACTTTCAGATGTTCTACCATCACTAACTATAAATACATAGTGTAAGTCGTCAATCATTCCAATTAAGGTACGAGGATTGCTTGCCATACTTTTTCCTACTTCATCATTTTTAGTTACTGATATATTATAATTTTCAATTAGTGCTGGTCCAAATGAAAGCACATTATATGCTCCTTTCTCTAATAAACTTTCAAGACTTACGTCTTCTTCTTTTATTATTTCAAATGATCCATCTTCATATATTACTAAATCTTCTTGATTACTTCTTGCTGTATTTCTATAGATTACACCGTTTCTTAATACGTAACCTCTTTCTTGAGCTCCATAAAAATCTCCATTTATTGCAAGAATTGCATTATTATTACTTGCAATAGTACTAGTATTTTCTTTTACATTTTTACCATATGAATTTTTTGCTAAAGCTGTTTTTAGAAATGAGGCATCACTTAATGTAATATCTGCGACATATATTTTAGTATTATATTCTTCGTATGTTTTCAATTCTATTTTTATATTATCATCTTCATAACTAGTTTCGTTTTTTGTTATTTCACCACTACTTTTAGTACTAGTTTGTGTAATACTACTACTTTTTTTAACATTTGAATAAGAATTTTCTAAAACAAATGTATCTAATAAAGTATATATAGTAAATGATGTTAATACTACTAAAAATCCTATGTTAAACTTTCTCGTTTTTATCACTCCTAAATATATATATTTTTTGTACAATAAAACTTACCATAAAAAGTATTATTTCTGTTAATATTTTTGCTACAAATATATTAATACTTAACTTTTTAAATCCTGTTAAAATTAATGTATTTAGTATTAATATAGCTACTGCTAATAAAAAGTATTTTACTACTGATTTATTCTTACTTTTAAAGACTAGTTTCTTATTTAAATTATAATTTACTGTTGCACTTATTATTCTTGCAAATATGTTTGATAAAATTATATTTTTTAATAATATAATAAATAATGTAAACATTAAATAATCAACTACAAAGCTAGTTATTGAAGATAGAGAAAACTTTATTATTTCCTTATAAATTTTATAAGAATCTTTTATAGTGTTAAAGTGTGATCCTTTGTTCTCATTTATATAAATCGTCTCTATTTCTACCTCCTTTATATTTATATTGTTATTATTTGCGTTTAATAACATATTCATTTCATATTCAAATCTTTCTCCATCTTGAGCTAACATATAATCCATTAGCTTATAACTAAATGCTCGTAATCCTGTTTGTGTATCATATATATCTGCCTTTGATACTAGATTAAATACCATTCTTGTAATTCCATTTCCTAATTTACTTCTTAATGGTACACTCTTATTTCTAATTCTTTTTCCTAGTATTAAGGTTTCTTTATTATTTTTTGAATACTCATAAAGATTATTTGCATCTTTTACTGTATGTTGACCATCACTATCTAGTGTAATAACTACATATTCTTTAAAATTATCTTTTACATAAGAAAAACCTGTTTTTAATGCGTGCCCTTTTCCTTTGTTTTCAGCATAACTAATTACTTTTGCATATTTTTTACATTCATCAAATATTTTTCTATATTTCTTACCACTCCCATCGTCTACGACTACTATATTATATTTATTTTCTTTTAATTCTTGTACAAGTGTGATTAATTTCTCATCCGGTTCATAAGCTGGTATTAATGCTATTTTTTCCATATTAAGCTCCTTTCTTCTTAATCACAAGTATAGCATATAATCTAAACATTAAAAAAAAATTAAAAAACAAAAAAACTACTAAAAAGTAGTTCTAAAAGATCTTTTAAGAAGCTATAAACATAAGTCTATAGCAAATGGTTATTTAGTAGTAACCGGTTCTTTTACAGGACAAACATGTATTGCTTGAAATCCCTTTGGTGTACTAATCAAATCATAACTTACATATTGACCTTCGCTTAATGTCTTGTAACCTTCGATTTGAATAGTACTATAATGAATGAATACATCTTCATTGTCTTTATATTCAACAAAGCCATATCCTTTTTCATTATTAAACCACTTTACGCGTCCTACCATACTGACACCTCACCTTCTTTTACATCAGTTAACCAACTTTTTATTCTTGTTTGTGCGCATATCTAGTTTATCAAAATATTTATTATTGCTTGTTTTCTTCCTTAAAGTGTTAATATAAGGAATTTTTTGGTAATTTTCTATTATATTTATTTTTAAAAATATTATTAAAGTTTTTTAAATTACATTTATTTCCTATTTTTTTAATACCTAATTTTTTAATGATAGTATTTCTTTGGTAGGGAGAATGTTATGAAAGAGAAGTATTTAAATTTTACAACATCCTTTATTACAAAATATAACAATTATAATGATGAACAGATTGAGGAAATTAGATATGGTCTTGAGGGATTATATTTAACTTTTACCAAACTTGTAATAATTTTAATAATATCCTTAATACTACATATAACTAAAGAATTAGTTATTCTACTTATGCTATTTAATTTATTAAGATTTACTGGTTTTGGTTTTCATGCAAGAACAAGTTTAGAATGTTTAGTTTGTTCAACTCTTTTTTTTATCGGATTACCTTTTTTAATACTATATTTAAAACTAAGCAAAATTATTTTACTAATACTTGGTATCATATCTTTAATTGTTCTTGCTATATATGCACCAGCGGATACTGTTAAAAGACCTCTTCCTAATAAAAAGAAGAGAGTCTATAGAAAGATTTCAACTATTATTATTTCCTCAGCATATATTGTTATTGCTCTAATAATTAAAGATTTCAATATTTCTTCTTTATTTATAGTTGCTATGATGCTTGAAGCTATAATGGTCAGCCCTATTATTTATAAATTATTTAAGCAACCATATAGGAATTACTTACATTATCAAAAATAGGCTTTAATATTCAATGAATATTTTAGTAATAAAGAATAAAGGAGGTAATTTAATGAAAAAATTAGCTGGTGTTTTAGGAGCTTTAGCTTTAGCACTTACTAGTGCTGCTAGTGTGGGATGTGCATTCTTATTAGTTGATGAACCAACTGCTCCAAAAAGCTTAATAGATTAATAAAAAAGAAGTCATTTGGCTTCTTTTTCATTTAGGATTAATTTTTGTATGTAGTAATCATTTATTATTTGAGTTTCACTTTTTAGATAGTTAGTTTTTCTTATTTCTTTATTAGCAAGGTAAAGACCTTTGCCGTGACCTTTTCCTTTTGTTGAATATCCCTTTTTTCCAATTTTATTAAGATTAACTTTTTCTTTTTTAAATGAATTTGATATAACAAAAAACATTTCATTATTAATAGCATATATTTCTATATTTACTATTTTAATTTTTGATACTGTTGCTGCTTCTATAGCATTGTCTATGTATACACCCAATATTTTTGAAATAGTTCTATTTTGGTTTTTATTTAATTTTTTTAGATACTTATTTGAGGTTTTACTAACATCCAAAATTAATTCTACTTTTTTGTTTTTTGATGTAATTATTTTATAATAAAGTAAACCTTTAAGGCCTCCTTTTGGAATATTATTTAATTGAGAAATAATATCTTTGTCTTCGATATTAATATCTTCAATTATATTGTTAATATAATTTAACGATTCTTCGGTATTATTATTTTCAATATATCCTTTTAAAACAGCTATTTGATTTTTATATTCATGATTTATAAATGATAGTTTATCTATATTATCTTCAATTTCATTTAGAAACTCAAATAATCCTTCATATTTATTAAATAAATTATTATAATCTGTTCTATCTTTTATAAAAATAAATATTGTTATAAAATAACTAATTGCTATTATTACATTTATAAAAAATTTTGCACTCCAATTATAGTTTATACTTATGTTATAAAGTAAAAAGAGCATTATAACTAAATATAATCCTAATAAAACTATTGATGAAAACTTACTTCTTTCATTTAAATTTGGTACTATACTTCGTATTTTTTTATTAATTATAGGTATATTAATTGTTATTATTGAAATAATAAATACCGTTATATTACATAGTAAAATAAAGTACCATACACCTCTCATTTGATTTACAGTTATAAATAAGCTAAATATTAAACTAGAAAATAAATCAACTGCTGTTAATACTCCTATTGTTAAAATTGCACCCACAACTGTTTTAAACATAGTTTCTTTATAAGAAAATTTTAATACTATAATTGAAAGTATAACTTTTAGCATATTGCTTTCTGTCTTATATGTTACTTCATATAAAAAATAAGTTATTGTTCCAATTAATAAAATTGTAATTATATCTTTAATTCCACCAAATTTAGGATTATTAAAAATTACTTTTGATATTTTAAAGATTGTAAATCCACATATCATGCATCCTATAAAAATTGCTATTTCAGTTGACAATCTGCATCAACTCCTTCTTTTTACCTCTTGCAACTTTATTAGTTGAAGAACCATCTATAAAAATTAATATATTGGATTTTGAATCAAAAGAAGAAATTTTATCTTTATTAACTATTAAACTTCTATGAGTTTTTATAAATCTTTCATCTAATTTTTCTAACACATCATTTAATGTTCCTTGAATATAATTTGTTCCATATGTTGTTTTAATAATACATCTTTTACTATCTTGTTCTTTTTCTATGCAAATAATATTTCTAAACTCTATTTTATGGAGGATATGGTTATACTCGTAACTTAGGCTTTTATGTCTTTGATTGTAATTCTTTAATGCTTTTGTTATATTATCTCTTACCATTTCTTCACAATTATCTAACTTATTAATAAAATCTAACAAATATAATCTATTACCTAACGCTTCAAATTTAAATTCTGAATGCGAGGTAACCATAATAATAATTGATGCCCAGTCATTATATTTTTCTCTTATAATTCTTGCTGCATCTAGTCCTGAGCCATTACTAGTTTTTATATCTAAGAAATATATTTTGAATCCTATATCCTTATTAACAAACTTTTCAAAATCATTTCCATAACCATCAAAGTGAAAAATCTTGTATTCAAATTCATAATTTAACATATAATTATCTATTGTTCTTTTCATTAACTTTGAAAATGTCTTATTATCATCACAAACTACAAAATTTATCATTTTATCCCATCCTAACATACATTATAGATTTTACCATAATTTTCCAATTTTAGGATAATAAATTAACAAAAAGACAACTATTTTTAATTAGTTGTCTTTTCTTCTTTTTCTTTATATTTTTTTATAGGTTTAACTTTTTTTATTTTATTACCGATTAACTTCATTCTCTCCGGATTCTTATCAGAAATAATACTTGTATGAAATACAAACCATAGTATTAATACAAATAAAATTATATAAATTATTATTCCTAACTTTTGATCTTTTATCATAAATAAAAGTGTTGCTACTGAGAATAAAATGTCTATTAAAAAAATTATCAAAACTGTATTTACTTGTGAGAAATTCATTCCTAATAATTGATGATGTAGATGTTGTTTATCTGCTTTAAATATTGGTTGCTTCTTTAACATTCTTCGTATTATTGCAAATAAAGTATCTAATATTGGTATCGCTAAAATCGCTAGTGGAACAAAGAATGAAATTAAAGCTGGTCCTTTAAACTCTAATAATGAAATAATTGCAATTATAAATCCCAGGAATGTTGAACAATCTCCTGCAAATATTTTTGCTGGATGGAAGTTAAATAGTAGAAATCCAAGTGTAGAACCTAACATTGCAAATGTTAATATCATTACTAAGCTTCCTGATCTTCCTTGATATAAACCTATAATTCCAATCGTAATGAAGAAAATTGAACATATTCCTCCACTTAATCCATCCAAACCATCAATTAGATTAATTATGTTTGCACATGCTACTATAAATAATATAGTAAGTGGATATGCAAAAATACCAAAATCTAAATTAATACCAAATGCGGTAATATTATTAAGTGTTATATCTCCATAAAATGTAATAACTGCTGCTGCTATTAGATGACCAATTAGTTTCTGCCATGATTTAATTGGTGAAACATCATCAGTTATTCCTGTTAAAATCATTATAAAACTTCCAATAAGGATTGAATTCATTTTTATACTTGGACTACCAAATAACATATATCCCATTAGGAAGCTTAAGAATATTCCTAATCCACCGAAGAAAGGAACTTCTTTTTTATGTATATGTCTATTTCCTTCCTCTGATCTTGGTCTATCAATTGCGCCAACATGTTTTGCAATTCTAATCATTACTGGCATCAGTACTGAAGAAAATACAAAAGTTGTTATTACTATTTTTATGGCATCTATTATATCTCTAGTCATAAACATCATCTCTTTAGATAATTATAACAAATAATATTAATTTAGCAAATAAAAAGAACTATATTAGTTCTTTTAGTTTAGTTTTTCTTCTATTCTCATTAATTGATTATATTTACAGATTCTATCTGTTCTAGACATAGAACCTGTTTTAATTTGTCCTAAATCAAGTCCTACTGCTAAATCAGCAATTGTTGTATCTTCTGTTTCTCCTGATCTATGAGAGATGATTGTTTTATAACCATTTTCTCTAGCTAATTCTATAGTTTCAAGTGTTTCAGTTATTGTACCAATTTGATTTACTTTTAATAAAATAGCATTCCCTGCATGATTATCAATTCCCTTTTGAAGACATTTTTTGTTAGTAACAAATAAATCATCTCCTACTAATTGAATCTTATCACCAAGAACCTCTGTAATTTTTGTAAATCCTTCCCAATCATTTTCATCAACTGGATCTTCAATAGATATAATAGGATATTTTTCTACTAATTCTTTATAAAAATCTATTAATTCATCTGTTGTAAGACTTCTTCCTTCTCCTACTAAATTATATTTTCCATCTTCATAGAATTCTGATGCAGCTACATCTATTGCTAGACATACATCCTCTCCTGGTACATATCCAGCTCTTTTGATTGCTTCCATGATTAATTCAAATCCTTCAGTATTAGATTGTAAATCAGGAGCAAATCCACCTTCATCTCCTACACCAGTAGCTAAGTGTTTTTCATTTAAAACTTTCTTTAAATTATGGAATACTTCTGCTCCAACACGAACTCTTTCTTTAATAGTATCTCTTTGTGGAATAATCATAAATTCTTGAAAATCTAATTTATTATCTGCGTGTGCTCCACCATTTATTATATTCATCATAGGTTTAGGTAAAGTTTTTCCATCTCCTACATATTCATATAATGGTTTTCCAGCTTCTAATGCGCTTGCTTTTAAAGCTGCCATTGAAATTCCTAATATAGCATTAGCTCCGAATTTTGATTTAGTTTCTGTTCCATCTAATTCTATCATTGCATAATCTAATGCTTTTTGATCTTTAGCATCCATTCCAATAACTAAATCTCTTAGTGGTCCATTTACATTTTCTACGGCTTTTAATACACCTTTTCCCATGTATCTATCTCCACCATCTCTTAATTCTAAAGCTTCTCTTTCTCCTGTTGAAGCTCCACTTGGAACAGCTGCTCTACCAATAATTCCATTTTCTAATTCAACATCTACTTCTACTGTTGGATTACCTCTTGAATCAAGTATTTCTCTTCCAATAACATTTTTTATTTTCATACAATTCTCCTTATCATAATTTGATCTGCACTATGGCAGAACCTAATATGAATATACCACTTTTTTTGTTTAAAAAAAATAGTTTAGACAATACTATTCAATTTCTTTACATCATTTAATAATACTTTTGTACCTTCTATAACACATGTTAATGGGGACTGTGCGATTAATACTGGTATACTTAATTCTTCTTTTAATTTATTTTGTAATCCTTTTAGTAATGAACCTCCTCCTGTAAGTACTAAACCTTTATCCACAATATCTGCGGATAACTCCGGAGGTGTTTTATCTAAAATATTTATTATTTCTTTTACAACTTTATTAATACTTTCTGTTAATGCTCTTTCCATATCTTTTTCTGTTATTCTTATAGTTGTTGGCAATCCTGTTATTAAGTTTCTTCCTTTTACTTTGTATTCTTTTTTTGCACTTGCTCTATAGCAATTAGCAAAGTTACATTTAATATCTTCTGCTGTTTTTTCTCCTATTAATGTTTCATATTTTTCTTTAATAAACTTTATTATATCTTCAGTAAATTTATTTCCAGCTATATTTATTGATTCGGAAATTACAATATCATTTAAGGATAGTACTGCTATATCAGTTGTTCCTCCTCCTATATCTACAACCATATTTCCTACTGCTTTATTTATTTTAATTCCTGCACCTAAAGCTGCCATTTTAGGTTCTTCCTCTAAAAATACTTTTCTTGCTCCTGTTTTTTCAGCCATCTCAACTATTGCATTTTTTTCTACTTCTGTTACACTTGATGGACAACATATTAGAACTCTCGGTTTAAAGAAAGTGCGTGATGCTTTTACTTTTTTTATAAATCTATCTATCATTATTTCTGTTAATTCAAAGTCAGCAATTACTCCATTTTTCATTGGCCTTACAATTTTAATATCTCTAGGTGTTTTTCCTATCATTTCTTTAGCACCTTTTCCTACTTCTAATACACTATTATCTTTTGTATCAATCATTACAACACTTGGTTCATTTAATACAATACCTTCTCCTTTTACATATATGAGTACATTAGCTGTTCCTAAATCTATTCCTATATCTTTATATAACAATTTTTACCCTCCATTCAATTTATTTATACTTAAATATATATGAAAATATTTAATTTTATGAAAAAAGAAGATTATTCTTGTGCTTGATTTGAATTATCTTCTTTTTTTACTTCTTTATCAATATATTCAAGTGGATCAACTATTTGTCCTTTTATATATAGCTCAAAATGTAAGTGGTTACCCATATCTTTATCTATTTTATTTTCTCCACTTTTTCCGATTAGTTGACCTCTTAAAACTGAATCACCTTTTTTAACATTTACTTCTGATAAACTTTGGTAAATACTTGTATAATTGTTATCATGTTTAATTTCTACACATTTTCCTAGTAATTCATCTTCTTTTACATTTATTACTGTTCCATCTAATATACTTACTACATTAAATACTTCATCTTTAGTATAATCTACCCCTGAGTTTTGCATATATGTATTATCATGATAAATAAGTGAACTTTCTTGTTTTGTTTCATCGCCTTTATAATCATAATAATATTTACTAATTTTTATATCAGTGTCGGTATATGGTTTTAAGATTGTTTCAATCTGCTGTATAACGGGTGTTTCTTCATCTATTATAGAGTCTGATACATAATTAATACTTTCACTTTCATTTTCCTGCTCTCTACTACTCTTTTCTAATAATACATTTGATACTCCTACAGTAACTAAGAAAATTCCTATAAAGAAACATGCATAAATAGTTGGTAATACCCATCCCTTCAATTTTTTTGTTTTCATTTTTTCACCTCATTATAAGTTTTCTCAACTTTGAGGTTTTTATTCATTTTTTTTAAATTTTTGTACTAAGGAAAAAATCCCATAAAAAATTGGTTACTGGATATATAATTGAAAGAGCAATTAATAAATACATTACTCTTGCCTGTACTACTCGATTTTTTTTAAATATTTGATTTATATTAATTGATTCTAAACACCATACCACTAGAACTGTTACTAGAACATATAATATTGCTTTAGCACTCATGTTCTTCCTCGTATTTTGTAATTTTATTTATTCTTCTTTGATGTCTTTCATCATTAGAGAATGGTGTTTCTAAAAATGTTTTTACTATTTCTAGTGCTTCTTCTTGTGGTACTTTTGCTGATAAAGCAACTACATTTGAATCATTATCATTTCTTGTGTATTTTGCTTCTTCTTTGTTTGATACTTTTGCACATCTTATTCCTTTTACTTTATTGCACGCAATTGATATACCTATTCCTGATCCACATATTGCAATTCCTTTTTCCACATCTTTTGTGGATACTTTTTCTGAAAGAGCTATTCCATAATCTGGATAGTCTGCACTTTCTTCACTGTTTGTTCCAAAATCAATTATTTCATATTCTTTTAAATTTTCTTTTAAATATTCTTTTAATTTGTAACCTCTATGGTCTGAAGCTATTCCTATTTTCATTTTTTACCTTCTTTCTAATATTAGTATAACAAAATATCCACAAAAATTGTGGATATTTATTTTTTGTTGACATTTTTATCCACAAAAGTTGTTGATTTTTATTTCTTATTATAATAATATTAGAATGAGGTGGCATATATATGGAATTATTTATACAAGGTGAGTTATTTTTAAGAAAAAGAAGAGATGCTCTTAAAACTATTAAAATTACTCCTGAAATGTTTGAAAATTTTGATCCTGATAACATAAATGATTTTTTTACTCATGCAATTAATTTTGGTGAAACTACATATATATATCAATTAGTTATGACAGAAACTGGGCCTAAAATGAGATATAGAAATATTGATGGTAGAATGAGTCCTTTTACTTCTGTTACTTTTGAGGAGATTGAAAATAATTATATTTCCCTTTCTGATTTTTTCAAAGAGAGTAATTTTATTGGTAGACAGGCAAAAATAACAACTAATTATCATGATCCTGGTAAGTATGATGATAGATTGTTATTATATAAAGGTTATGGTCATGTTTTAACTTATGATTATACTAGAACTGATGCTTTATTTAAAAAGAAGATTCCAATACAAATATATGATGCTGATCATATTTCAAAAATTGAACTTTCAAATAATAAAATGGATTTATATAGTAATCCGGGTGATTTATATTTTAAACTATATAAAGAAATAATAAATGAAACTAAAGAAATGAAAAAGAAACAAGATAAGGAAAATGGTAATAATAATGCAAAAAAATAACTAGTTTATTATAACTAGTTATTTTTTTATTAAGCTTCTTCTTTTGTAGTGAATCCGTATTTTTTGTTGAATTTATCAACACGTCCTGCACGTGATGCTCTTCCTTGTTTTCCAGTATAGAATGGATGACATTTTGAACAAACTTCAACTACTATTTCTTCTTTTGTTGATTTAGTTGTAAAAGTTTCTCCACAAGCGCAAGTAACTTTTGATTCTTTATAATCTGGATGTATTCCCTTTTTCATTTCTGTCTCTCCTTCCGCCATGACTCAATTTAAGTCATAGTAATTAATAGCGAATTTATTATAACAAGTATTTTTAGATATATCAAGCTTTTTTTTATATTTTACCTATTTTGATTGTGTAAAATTATAATCTTCTATTATTATTTTTGATATTTTTTTATATCCATTAGTATTTGGATATAAACTATTTTTTAATTCAAAGTCTTCAGAAGATAATATATTATTTGTATTTATAAAAACTATATTTTCTATAGGAATTTCTTTATATTTATTATTAAGTTTTCTTATTAAAGAGTTATATTTATTACTATTTTCTGGATATCCAATTATATATATTTTTCTTTTTGTATATAGTCTAATATTATTAAGTAATTCTAAAAAATTATTGTATACATAGTCTACTATTTTATTTTCTTCATACTCTGATATATTGTCATTATTAATAATATTATATTCGTAGATTATATCATTTAGTCCTACAGATATTGTTATTATATCTGCATCTTGAAGTGACTTTTTTATATTTAAACTATTTCTGTCTAATATATATGTATTATTTTCAAGTATATCATTTTTTATTGTTTTTATATCTTTATTCTTACTTGTATAAAAATCTATAAAGTTTACTTCACCTTTTTTTTCTAAATAATCTTTAAAGTAGTCTTCATATCCATAACCTACTCCTCCATATGAATTTATTCCCATTGAAAAAGAATCACCAAGAGTTAGGTATGTAACCTTATTGTTGTTTTCTGTTTTATAAACAATTATTACGGATAAAGATATTATTATTAATACTAATAACTTAGTAAGTTTTTTCACATGTTCCTCCAAAATAAAAAGAGTCTTTATTTATTATATTTCTCGACTCTCTATTTTAGCACCTACATCTGTTAACTTCTGAACAATATTTTCATATCCTCTTAAAATATGTTCAACATTTGTTATCATTGTTTTTCCTTCTGCTGATAGAGCTGCGGCAACCATTGCTGCTCCTGCTCTTAAATCTGTTGCAACTACTTCTGTTCCAGTTAATTTTGTTGGACCTAATACTGTTGCTGTTTGATTTTTTATTGTAATATCTGCTCCCATTTGTACAAGATATGGTATATGCATAAATCTATTTTCCCATATTGTCTCGGTTACTTTTGATTTTCCTGGACACTTTGTTAATAAAACTGTAAATGGTTGTTGAAGATCTGTTGGAAAACCTGGGTATACAGCTGTTTTTATTGATGTATTTCTATATTTATCTTTTTTACTTACAATTATATAATCTGTTCCTATTTCAAGATTTGCTCCCATTTCAAGCATTTTAGAAGTTAATGATTCTATATGCTCTGGAATTATATTATCAATCTTTAAGTTTTCTCCACATAAAGCACCAATTATTAAGTATGTACCTGCTTCAATTCTATCTGGTATTACTTCATGGAAACATCCTTTTAATCTTTGAACTCCTGTTATTTTAATTGTGGAAGTTCCTGCTCCAGTAATTCTAGCACCCATATTATTTAGGAATGTTGCTATGTTAACTATTTCTGGTTCTTTTGCAGCATTTTCTATTACAGTTTTTCCTTCTGCTTTTACTGCAGCAAGCATAATATTTATTGTTGCTCCAACTGATGCTATGTCTAGATATATATGTGAGCCTTTTAATCTTTCTGCTTCAATTATATATTTATTTCCTTCTACAGAAACAGTTGCTCCTAATGCTTCAAATCCCTTAAGGTGTTGATCAATTGGTCTTGTTCCTATTGAACATCCTCCTGGGAAATACATTACTGCTTTTTTATATTTTCCTAATAATGCACCCATAAAATAATATGATGCTCTTAGTTTCTTAGAAAATTCTTCACTAATTTCTTTATTTTCTAGGTTCTTTGGATTTATTACTATGCTTTCGCTTGCTCTTTTATTTTCAACATTTAAATAATTAAGGATTTCGCATAAATTATCTGTATCTGATATTTCTGGAACATTACAAATTGTTACTTCTTCATCAGAAAGAATAGCTGCAGGTATTAGTGCAACACAACTATTTTTTGCTCCTCCGATTCTTATTGTACCTGATAATGTAGAGCCTCCTACTATTTCTAAAATCTTCATAACTTCACCATCTTTTATTATATTCTATTATTAAATCTTAAAATAGTCACATCTTTGTATTAAACAAATTTACTAATTCTTCGATTTTTTTATTCATTTCTTCTTTTCCACTTAGAATTATTTTTCTCGGATCATATACTTCTTTGTTATTCTCTAGAAAGTTTGTTAATCCTTTTTTCCAAGCTATTTGTAAATCAGTATTAATATTTACTTTGGATATTCCATGTTTTATTAACTTCTCAAAGTCCTCGTGTGATATCCCACTTCCTCCATGTAATACTAAAGGAATACTAATTTCTCTTTTTATTTCATCTAATAGTTCATAATTTAGTCTTGGTTTTTCTAAATATATTCCATGCGCATTTCCTATAGCAGGAGCTAATGCATTAATACCAGTTTCCTTGTATAACCTTATACAATCATTAATATCTGCATAAATATTCTCGCTATCAGTAGTTAATCCAATACTTCCTACTTCTGCTTCAACACTTATACCTCTTTGATGAGCATATTCTACTACTTCTTTTGTTATTTTTATATTCTCATCTATTTTATATTTTGAAGCATCTATCATTACTGATGTAAAACCATTATTAATAGCATTAATACAATCTTCTTTTGTACCATGGTCAACATGTAAACATACTGGTATTGTTATATTCATTTCTTTTATTAAAGATCCTACCATATTTGAGCAAACAAACCATCCACCCATGTATTTGGATGCTGAACTACTAACTCCTAAAATAACGGGTATTTTTAAATCTTCACACTTTTCTAAGATTATCTTTGTCCATTCTAAATTATTTATATTAAAATGTGGGATAGCATAGTTTCCTTCTTTTGCCTTATTTAACATATCTATAAAGTTAACTAACATCTATATCACCTAATTTATCGTATTATATTAAAACCTTTTTGTCAATAATTCTTAGATTTTATGGTGTCAAAAGTGATATTTCTGTAAAATTTCTTTTACTAAAAATTTATATTCAACTTCTTCATCTTTTTCTTTTTCTTTTTCTAAATTACATAGTGGTGGAAATAATACACACCAAAAATTTTTTCCATTTCCTTCTCCTAAAGTTACTACTAATGACTCATAATTTCCACTTTTATAAACAACATCTTTATATTCTTTTTCTGGGAAATAATTGTTACCATAATTAATTGTGTAGGAAATGTTCTTGTTTTCTTTGTCTAATGTTTTTTTTATACTATTTTCAAATGTTGGAATATTTTTATTAAGAGCTAGTCTTGAATCATTTATATTATTTTTTCCTTTTAATACCTTTTGTAAATCTTTTTCTAAAGATTCTTTTACTTTCATTTTAATTTCCTGATCTTCTTTACTATTACTGCTCGCTATTACTCTAAATCTAATTGCTTCTTTTGGTATTTCTATTTTTTCACTTTTATAGTCATTTAATATTGATATAGTTGTAAGTATTGTTATTAACGCTAGAATTTTTTTCATAAAAAATCCACCTTTCATCTTTATAAAGGGTGGATTATATTTTTTTATTCAACTTTTGTTATAAAAACCATTCTATCTCTTCCTTGAAGATCTTTTTCTACTTCTATAATATTATTTCCAAGAAAGTAATTAGACATATTAATAATACTTGGAGCTTGATACATACCTATTTCTAAAGATATTAAGTATGTATTATTTAAATGTCTTTTTATATCTTTAAATATCTTTTTATAACAATCAAGTCCATCTTTTCCAGCATATAAAGCTAGATGTGGTTCATTGTTTTTTACAATATCTTCTATTTCTTCATTTTCCATGATATATGGTGGATTACTAATTATTACATCATATGTATCATATACATTTTCAAATACATCACTTTCTATGAATTTAACATCTACATTTAAGTTTTCAGCATTTTCTTTTGCGACTTCTAAAGCCTCTTTTGATATATCTAAAAGTGTTACCTCACTATTTGGTAAATGTTTCTTTAATGTAATACCAATTACTCCACTACCACAACCAATATCAAGAATTTTAAGATTGTCTTTCTTAAAAGTTTTTCTTATTCTTTCAAGTGTTTTCTCTACTAATTCTTCTGTTTCAAATCTTGGAATTAAGACATTTTTATTTACTTTAAATTCATTTTTATAAAAGTTTACTTTTCCTAATACATATTGTAATGGTTCATTGTTTTTTAATGCTTCTACTTCTTCTAAAAATAGTTTTCTTTTACCTTCTTCTACTTCTTCATCTAAATATAGAAATAGTTCTAATGGATTTTTATTTAGTAAATCAGCTAATAATAGTTTTGCGTGATCTGAATGAATTTTGGATTTAGCTTCTACTAGAAGTTCTTCAACTGTCATTATTCTTCTCCAGCTAGTTTTCTTTTTTGATCTTCTGTAATTAATGCTTCAATTATATCGTCTAAGTCGCCATTCATAACTCTATCAAGATTTTTTGTTGTAAATCCTATTCTATGATCAGTTACTCTGTTTTGAGGATAGTTGTAAGTACGGATTTTTTCTGCTCTATCTCCTGTACCTATCTTACTTTTTCTCATATTTCCGTCTTCTTCTTCTTTTTTTCTTACTTCAAGCTCATAAAGTCTACTTCTTAATACTTTCATAGCTTGTTCTTTATTTTGAATTTGACTTCTTTCATTTTGACAAGTAACAACTGTATTTGTTGGTAAATGAGTTATTCTTACTGCTGAATCTGTTGTATTTACTCCTTGTCCACCACATCCACTTGATCTATAGATATCAATACGTAAATCTTGTGGTCTTATTTCAATATCAACTTCTTCTTGTTCTGGCATGACAAGTACTGTTGCTGTAGAAGTTTGTAAGCGTCCATTTGATTCTGTTACAGGAACTCTTTGTACTCTATGTGATCCACTTTCGTATTTGAATTTACTATAGGCACCTTCTCCTTTTATCATAAATTCAATTTGACTAAATCCTCCAGCTTCACCATCTACTGAGTTATATACTTCATACTTAAATCCTTGTTTTTCTGCATATCTTGTATACATTCTAAATAAGTCTCCAGCAAAAATATTAGCTTCGTCTCCTCCAGCAGCTCCTCTTATTTCTACAATTACATCCTTTGAGTCGTTAGGATCCTTTGGTATCAATAATATTTCTATTTTTTCTTCTAAAGCTATTTTTTCTTCTTCTAAACTTGTTAATTCTTCTCTTGCCATTTCTTCCATTTCTGGATCTTTAATCATTTCTTTTGTATCTTCTATATCTGTTAATACTTTTTTATATTGTTTATAGCAATTTACTGTTTCTTCTAAGTCTCTTATTTCTTTTGAAAGTGAAGTTGTTTTCTTTATATCGCTTAGTACTTCTGGTTTAGTTAGTTCTTCATTTAACTCATTATATTTACTTTCAATTGCTTCTAATCGTTCTAACATAGGAATCTCCTTTCATTAACTTATTGTATTATATCATATTACTTGTTTTTTTTAAATATTAAAAAGGAACTATTGTTCTAGTTCCAATTCATCTTCATCCATTACTACCAAATCTTTATAATCATCATCAGTATCATCACCGAACGAATCATCATTATCTGAATAATCATCTTCTTCTGGTTCATCAGAAATATCTTCTTCTTCTATTTCTTCTTCAAACTCTTCATCATCATCTTCTTCTGTTGTTGATTTTATTACTTTATCTGATGTATAACGACTTCTTAAATCCCAGCAACCATCTTCTAATAAAATAAATCTCTTATCTGTTGCTAGTGATGTATAGTAATCACCTATTTTATTTTCTAATGTCTTTGCTGGTAAATCTAGCAATTTTATTATTTTTTCAAATAAATTCTTTGTGTTAATTGGTTTTTTACTTTCTTCTAATATTAAATTTGTAATATCTTTATTTGATAAAAGCTCTAATTCATCTTTGCTCATTTTATCTACTTTCATAGTATCCTCCGTTTAAAGCATTATATGCAAAGCACTGCTTGTTATTTCTTAATAATAAATCATCAGTTAACTTTATATCATATATTCTATTTATATGCAATATATTTTTTACATTTTTTCTGGAATATTTAATCCTAATATATCTAATAGTTCTATATTTATATTATAAACTAAGGATGTTAGAGCTATCCATGTTGTTTTTAATTCTTCATTTTCTTCTTTTAATACTTTATTTTCATTATAGAAAGTATTATATGAACTAGTTAGTCTATAAATATAATCTGTTAATTCATTAAGTGATTTTTCTTCTAAACTCTTACTTAGTGCTCTAGGCATCTTTAATATCTCTAGAGCTACTTTTCTGTCTTCTTTATTATTTAATTTTATAAACTTATAATTTTTTTCTTCTGCCTTATTTAATAGTGATTTCATTCTTATTGTTGAATAAAGTAGATATGGGCCTGTTTTTCCTTCTAAACTTGTAAATTTTTCTGGATCAAATATATAATCTGTTTCTCTATATGGAATTAAGTCTGCATATTTTAAAGCAGCTATTCCTATCATTTTAGATGTTTCATCTTGCTTTTCTTCTTCTACTATATCTGTATTTAATCTCTTCTTAGTTTCTTCAGTAATGATTTTAATTAATTCTTTTAAACTCATTACTCCACCATCTCTTGTTTTAAATGGTTTTCCATCTTTTCCATTCATAGTTCCAAATCCATAGTGATTTAGTTTTGTATCTTCACTTACTATCTTTGTTTTTCTAGCTGCTCTAAATACTTGTTCAAAGTATAAAGATTGTCTTATATCAGTAAAATACCAAAATTCATCTGGATTAAATCTTTTTACTCTTGAATATAGAGTAGCTATCTCTCTTGTTCCATAAAGTGTTCCTTCATTACTTTTTATGAATACTAAAGGTGGCATAGGAGCACTATCTTCTGGACTTATGACATCTATAACCTTTGCATCTTCACTTACTCTTAAGTAGTTGTTTTTTTCAAAGTTTTCTACTAGTTCAGGAATATACTCATAACACTCTGTTTCTCCCTCGTATAAATCAAAAGTTGTATTGATATCTTTATATACTTTCTTAATATCTTTTATTGATATTTCTTTTATTTTATTCCAAAGTGAGACATATGCTTTATTACCTTCTTCTAATTCTTTTGTTATTTGAACTACTTCAGCCATTCTTTCTTCATCATTTTTTGCGGCAATTGATGCAGTAGGATATATTTCTCCTAGTTCTTCTTCTGTAATATTTAATTCTATATCATCATAGTTTCCAGTAAACTCATCATTAAAGAAATCTAAATCAGGATATCTTCTTTTTATTTCTGATATTACCATTCCTGATTGTCTTCCAATATCACCAAAATGTACATCACTTATAACTTCTAGACCTAAATATTTAGCTAAACGTTTAACAGCTTCACCAATATTTGCTGATCTTAAATGTCCAACATGTAGTGTTTTAGCGATATTTGCTCCACCATAATCCATGAATATCTTTTTCTTTTCTACCATATCTACGTTGTTTTTTATGTTTTCTTTTATTTTGTTTAAAGACTCTTCTATAAACTTATCACTTAAGCTTACATTTATAAAACCAGGACCAGCTACATTAATATTTGTTAAATTATCATTTTCTTTTAATTTCTCTACTATTTTATTTGCAATAGAAACGGGAGACTCATGGTATACTTTTGCAAGTTTCATTGCGTCATTTATTTGATAATCACCTAATTCTGGTCTTGAAGATGGAGTTAGAATAAAATTTTCAATACTATATCCAACTTCTTCTATTTCTTTTTTTAATTCTTCTTCCAGACTTTTAATTATACTCATATTTTCATCTCCTTTTCTATTCTGTATGTAAATTTATTATTATCTATTTCATATACTACTTCTATATAGTTATCTGTTTTTTCTAATTTTCTTGTTATAACTTCTACTTCTACTTCATTATTTAAATCTTTTATAAAAATTTTATTTTTTGTTTTGTAGTTTAAAAGAAAGTAATATGTTAATTTCATCTTTTCATTATCTCTTGTTAATATATTATTTTTGTAGTCAAAAGAAGTTATTGTTTTATCTTCTTCTTTATAAAATAGAGTTTCTTTTTCTTTATCATCATGAACTTCTACTTTATAACTATCTTTTGAGTCGATACTTTCTATTGAAATAGTGCATTCATAATTTTCCATATAAAGATCTCCCTTCTTTTCTATCTGTGATTATATCATATCTTTAATTTTTTTTATACATATTTTACTTGTTTTAGAAAATACTATACTTAGATAATTTTATAGTAGTCTTTTGATTTGAAAGGATTGGTTTTATGAAATTTAGAAAATTTATTGTAAGAAGTTTTTTTCTTTTATTAATTTTTTCTTTTTTACTAGTTGGAAGTGCTACTATATATGCTAAAGTGATGCCAAAACCTCAGATAAATGTCGCTAATAGAATAGTTTTTTATGATAATAATAATGAAGTTTTTTCTATGGGTGCAAGCAACAGCAATTGGGTTAAGTTAAATGACATTTCAAGCTATGTGGTTGATGCGACCATTTCAGTTGAGGATAAAAATTTTTATAAACATTATGGATTTGATTTTTTAAGAATATTAAAGGCTGGATATATTAATATCAAAAGTCATAAAACTAAACAAGGTGCATCTACTATTACACAGCAGTATGCAAAAAACTTATTTTTAGATTTTGATAAAACTTGGAAAAGAAAATGGAACGAAGCTTTATATACTATTAGACTTGAGGAAAATTATGATAAAGATGAGATACTAGAAGGATATTTAAATACTATTAATTATGGACATGGAGTATATGGTATAGAGAATGCTAGTCATTTTTACTTTAATAAAAGTGCAAGTGAACTTTCTCTTTCTGAATCTTCTATGCTTGTTGGTATTCCTAAATCTCCAAGTAATTATTCACCAATTGTTAATCCTGAACTAGCTAAAGAAAGGCAGAAGACTATTTTAGAGGCTATGGTTAAAAATAATAAAATAACTGAAGAGGAAATGAATTCTGCTTTAGATGAAAAGCTTGAATATTATGGAAAAAAAGAAACTAATGATTTAAAAACAGTAATGTATTATCAAGATGCTGTACTAAACGAACTTAAGACTATTAAAAGTATTCCTTCTTCTTATATAGAAACAAAGGGTATAAAAGTTTATACTAATTTAGATATAAATGCGCAAACTAATTTAGAAAAGGCAATTGATGAGGAATTACCAGAAGATTCTGATATACAGGTTGCTAGTGTTATGATGAATCCTAAAAATGGTAGAATTATTGCTCTTGTTGGAGGAAAGGATTATAACTATTCTCAATTTAATAGAGCAATTAGTGCTAAGAGACAAGTTGGTTCAACTATGAAACCTTATCTTTATTATGCTGCTCTTGAGAATGGATTTACTTCTAGTAGTGCTTTTACAAGTGAGGCAACTACTTTTACTTTTTCGGAAAGTGAAGATTATAGTCCTAAAAATTATAATGATAAATATGCTAATAAACCTATTTCAATGGCAACTGCTATTAGTTATTCTGACAATATATATGCTGTAAAAACAAATCTTTTTTTGGGAAGTGAAGCTATGATTAATGTTGTTAAACGAGTTGGTATAAATGAAAAGATGCCTAATGTTCCTTCTCTTCCTCTTGGTACTAAAGAAATAGGTATTATTGATATGACAAAGGGTTATTCTTGTTTTGCTAATCTTGGTGAAAAGGTTAATCCTCATTTTATTCAAAAAGTGGAAGATAATAATGGTAATGTTTTATATGAGGCTAATGAAGATAATGAAGTTGTTTTAAATAGTAGTTTAACTTTTATATTAAACAATATGCTTACTTCTACTTATGATCCTCTTTATATCGATTATAACTATCCTACAGCTATTTCTCTTTCTTCTAAATTAAAACATAAATATGCTTTAAAAAGTGGTACTACTGAAGGAGATAATTGGCATATTGGATTTAATAGAGATATAATTACATCTGTTTGGATTGGATATGATAATAACCAAACTCTAAAGACAACTGAATATAAATATGGACAAAATATATGGTATAAAGCTATAGAAACTTATGAAGAAGGAAAAGATGATGCTTGGTATGATATTCCTAAAAATGTTAATGGTGTATTTGTTGATCCTATCTCTGGCAAAGCTGCAAGTGATGAAACTAAAAATAAAAAACTAATGTATTTTATAAAAGGAACAGAACCAGCTGATACAGAAGAAGTATTTGATGAGAAAATAGATACATATTAAAAAAAGTTAACTAATTTTTAGTTTATACAATTGAATACTTGCCTTTATTTTGATATACTTATTCATGATAGAGGTGGTTTTATGAAGTATCTTATAATACTTGCTGTTGCTATTATACTAGTTGTTATATTTATTATTGTATTATCTAATTGTAAATATAGATTTAAGATATTAAATATTAAAATAGATGAAGCTAATAGTAATATTAACTTATTTTTACAGAAGAAAAAGAGTTTACTTGATAATATAATTAAAGAATTAGTTGAAAAAGAAAAAGATGAAGGTAGATTTGGAGACTTCATCGATAATATAAATAATGAAAAAGATTCATTTAGGCTTCATTCTAAATTAAGTAAAACTTATTCAAATGTATCAAAGATACTTTTTGATAATGATAAACTTGCTAAAGATGAAAATATTGTTAAATATCTTACTGAGTTAAAAGCAAATGATGAAGATTTAATTGGTTCAATTAAGTTTTATAATGATACTATAGTAGATTATAATGGTTTAATAAAAATGTTTCCATATAAAATTGTAGCAAGTATGTCTAAATATACTGAAAAAACTTTCTATAATAATGAGAAAGAAGAATTATTTGAAATATTAAAACAATAAGAGTATGCAATACATACTCTTTTATATTTGCCAATTTATTGGTTTAATTCCTTTTGATTCTAAAAAGTTATTTGTTTTTGAAAAAGGTTTACTTCCAAAGAAACCATTATAAGCTGAAAATGGTGATGGATGAGGAGACTCTATTATGAAGTGGTTTGGATTAGTAATTAGTTTCTTTTTATTTCTTGCAAAGTTTCCCCATAATATAAATACTACTGGTTCTTCTTTTTTATTAATTACTTTTATTACTTCATCAGTAAATGTTTCCCAACCTATCATTTGATGTGATGCTGGTTTCTTTTCTTCTACAGTAAGAACTGCATTTAAGAGTAATACTCCTTCTTTTGCCCATGGGATAAGTGAGTTATTATTGGATACTTTTATTCCTAAATCACTTTCTAATTCTTTAAATATGTTTTGAAGTGATGGCGGCCTTGATACTGTATTTTTTACTGAGAATGATAATCCTTCAGCTTGATTTTCTCCATGATATGGATCTTGACCAATAATAACTACTTTTAAATTTTCATATGTTGTATATCTAAATGCATTAAATATCTCATTTTTAGGTGGATAACAAGTCTTTTCTTTGTACTCTTTTTCTACTTGTTTTAATATTTCTTTAAAATATTCTTTATTAAATTCATCCTTTAAATACGTATCCCAGCTGTTTCCTATCATTATTTCACCTCTTTTTCTTTATTATAACAAGAAAAAAGTAAATCATAAAGACTTGATTTACTTGTGATAACTTTCATTATTATTTATTTTATAAGCTCTATATATTTGTTCTAAAAGAAGTACTCTAAATAGTTGATGTGGAAAAGTCATTTTTGAGAAGGATAATTTGTAGTTAGAAAGACTTCTTACTTCTTCTGATAAGCCATAACTACCACCTATTATAAAAGTAATATTACTATACTCTATTTGTTTTTTATCTATTAGTGATGCAAGTTCTACTGAGTCTATCATATTTCCTTTTATTTCTAGTGTTACTATATAGTCTTTCTGATTTAGGCATTTTAGTATTTTTTCTCCTTCTGTTTTCATAGCTTTTACTGGTTCAGCTAATCCTTCATCAGGTATTTCTACTATTTCCAATTTTGTATATTTAGATAGTCTTTTTTTATACTCTTCTATAGCTTCTCTTAGATAGTTTTCTTTTATTTTTCCTACACATATTATCTTTATCATATTAATCCTTTCTCTACTAAAAAGAGGTATCTATACCTCTACTAGTTTACTTTCTTCATCTTGGGTCGCTATTACTATTTCTACGTCCTTTTTTAGAACCTTTTCTGCTTCTTTTAATACAAGTTCATGTGTATTATTTTTCTCACTTATATGAGCTAAAAATACATATTTAGTATTCTTTCCTACTATTTGTTTTAAGTATTCACATGTTTGTCTATTTGATAAATGGCCCTCATCTCCAACAACTCTTTGTTTTAAGAATGGTGGATATGGTCCATTCATAAGCATTTCTTCATCGTGATTACTTTCTATTAAATATAAATCTTTATCTGTAATTTTAGGTAGTATCTTTTTATTTATATATCCAGTATCTGTTATATGAACAAGAGTTTTTCCATCATATGTAATCATAAAACCTACTGAACAAGGAACATCATGTGATGTATGAATTAATTCTATATTAACATTTGTTAACTTATTTTTATCTTTTATAAATATTACTCTGTTTTTTGGTACTATATTTTGAAGTTCTTCATACATCTTTTCAGGTATCAATATTTTTAAATTTGTTTTCTTTATTATACTTTGTAATCCTTTTATATGGTCGCTATGACTGTGGGAAATAAGTATTCCTGTTAAATCATTTATTGAAATATCTATTTTCTCTAATCTTGCTTTTAATGTTGGAAAGGAAATTCCAATATCGATTAGTAATTTTATATTATTACATATTACGATAGAGCAATTTCCTTTTGATCCACTTGCTAAAGTTTCAAATTTCATTTTAGTATGCACTTAATGGGTTAAGTGAACGTCCTCCATAATAAGGGAATCCTGACCATAAACCAAAGTGTAAGTGTGTACCTGTTGCTGCTCCTGTATGTCCCATACCACCAATTACTTGTCCTTTTGTAACATTGTCTCCTTTTGATACATATCTACATCCTGGACAAAGGTGTGCATATATTGTGTAGAATCCATTATGGTGATCGATAATTATATATTCTCCATTATCACCATATCCTCCAGCATATCCACCTGTTTTCTTCTGAGACGCAACTACTGTTCCTGATTGAGCTGCAAAAATATTAGAACCATATCCACAACCAGCTATATCTACACCATCATGTAAATATCCCCAACGATAGCCATATCCACTTGATACTGATGAACATGATGCTGGCCAGCCCCAGTCTCCTGCTGTAGCAACGACTGTTCCATAACCACCACCACTATAGTTAGATTGTTTTCCACCTTTGATAATTATTTCATTTGTAACTGGTTTTACTTCTTCAGTACTAACTGTTACGATATTTGTTGTCTCACCATTTATTTTTCTTATCTTTTGAGTAACTTTATTAACTCCATTAACTCCTTGCTGTTCAACATGTATGTATCCAACTAATTGTGAGTTATCATATCTTGTTTCTGTTGAATACTTCTTTTCTTCTAAAGATACTTCTTCATTTTCTTGTACTATATTAAATTGTGGACGAAGTATACCAATATTTACTGTTTCACCTTCATATAAAAGTGAATTTGCATTTTTAAACGTTGGATTAATAAGTAAGAATTCGTCCGTTGACATCTTATTATTATAAGCAACAGTTTCTATTGTGTCTCCATTTTTTACAGTATAAGGTTGCTCTGCATCTCCAGAACCAAATAATAAGTATTTTGTTAATTCATCTGTTGTTAAATATATTTTTTCATTTGCTGATATATTTTGCTGTTTTATTTTTATTTCATTTTCAATATATATTTTTTCTATTATTTTTCCTGTATCTACTATTTCTTGTTTTTTATTTTCACTATAAGTAGCATAATCATCTTTACTAATAAACGCTCTTACTGTTTTATCCACAGCTTCTGTGAATATTTTTTTATCAAGAACATATATTTTTTGTGTCTTTTTGGATGAAGCTTCAACAGTGGATGAAGTTGTACTTACACCTTTTACTGTTATAACATATCCTTTAATAGTAAAATCACTTTTATCTTCTATCATTGAATAAATTTCTTGTGTTGAATAAATCTTTTCATTATATGTTATTTCTTTTTGTATATGTAAATTATCTGGAGCATATACTTTTTTAACATTATATTTCTTTTTTATTTCTTCCTGTTTATTATCTATGTACTTTTCTAAAGCGCTTTTTGATTTAATTAAACCTAATGGCTGTCCTCCTAAATATACTCTGTATACTTCTTGTGGAGTCGTATTAAATTTTTTTAATCCCATAGATAAGGTTGATATTACTAAAATTATCAAGAACAATGATATTTTCTTTATTTTATTCATATTTTTACCTCTTTATCCCTCGTTATTCACTATATCTTCTTTTCTTAAATTTAAGAATGTACTTGTGTTTTTCTTAAATAATAATTGTATTGTATCTGTTGGTCCATTACGATGTTTTGCAATAATAAATTCACTTATACTTGTATTATCTTCGTTTCTTGCTTCTTTATTATAATAATCATCTCTATATAAGAAAGAAACAATATCTGCATCTTGCTCGATTGATCCAGATTCACGAAGATCACTCATTAATGGTCTTTTGTCTTCACGACTTTCAACAGCACGTGATAACTGAGCAAGTGCTATTACTGGGCAATGTAATTCCATCGCCATGGTTTTTAATGCTCTTGATACATCAGATACTTCTTGTTGTCTGTTTGTACCATAGTTTTTTCCACCAGAAATTAGCTGTAAGTAGTCAATTATTACTAATCCTAATCCTTTTTCAGAACTAGCTAATCTTCTACATTTTGCTCTTATTTCACCTATTGTTATACCTGGAGTATCATCTATGAAGATGTTTGTATCTTCTAGTTGACTTACAGCCTCATTAACTCTTTTCCAGTCTTCATTCATTAATCTTCCTGTTTGAAGTTTATATCCTTCTATTTGTCCAAGAGATGAAATAATACGCATTGCAAGTTGTTCAGCACCCATCTCTAAATTGAATAAGGCAACTGTTTTTCCTGAGTTTATTGCAACATTTGTTGCTAGGTTTAATGCAAATGCAGTTTTACCCATTGCAGGACGCGCAGCTATTATTATAAGTTGATTTTCATGAAGTCCAGCTGTTAATTTATCAAAATCATACCATCCAGTTGCAAGGCCTGTAATTTCACCTTTTGATTCGGCTAATTGTTCAAGATTTGCTTCTGCTCTTGACATTACTTCTTGGATTGATTTAAATTCTGAAGTTTTCCTGTTTTTTATAATATTTAATATTTTTCTTTCAGCATTATCTAACGTTTCATTAACATCATCAGTTTGCTCATATCCTTCTGTTGCAATCGATGTAGCTGTTTCTATTAGATTTCTTAGTATAGCTGTTTCTTCTACACCTTTTATATAATAATCTATGTTAGTAGCCGTAGGAACAAAAGTTAATATTTCTGTTAAATACTCTACCCCACCTACTTCTGATAACATCTTTTGATTTTGTAATTCACTAGTAACCGTAGTTAAATCTAGTGGTATTTTATTATCATATAATTTTTTTACTGCCGAAAATATCTTTCCGTTTTTTTCATCGAAAAATTTTTCAGATGTTAAACTATCACAAGCTTTTTCTAATGCATATTTTGATAAAAAGCATGCACCTAAAACAGATTTTTCTGCTTCTATATTATTTGGCATTGTTCTAAGTGCCATATTACCACCTCTATTTTATTACGTGTACTTTTACTTTTGCTGTTATTTTTTGATATAACTCAATAGTAATATAATGGAACCCTAATGATGATATTGGGCTATCTATTATTATTTGATTTTTATCAATTTTATATTTTTTCTTTGAAAGTTCATCTTTTATCTGTTTAACACTTACACTTCCAAATACTTTATCGCCTTCACCAGTTCTTACTTTAAATTCTAGTGTCTCTTTTTCTAATTTTTCTTTTAGTATTTTAGCTTCTTCTGTGTTCTTTTCATCTAAGTCTTTTTCGTTTTTCTTTTCACGTTCTAAGGCTTTTAGATTTCTATCATTTACTGGTATTGCATATCCATTTTTTATTAAAAAGTTTTCTGCATAACCATCTTTAACAGTTTTAATTTCTCCTTTTTTACCTTGTTTTTTTAAGTCTTTTATAAATATTACTTGCATTATTTACCCTCCTCTTTTAGAAGTTTTTTTATGTCAGTTACTATTTCACTTATTTTTTTATTAGTTATAGTAGCAGCTCCATTATTTTCGTTTCCACCACCACCTAATTTAGTCATTAGTGGTTCAATATTTCTTTCAATACTTCTTGTGGAAACTCCAACTTCTTCTTTACCTATTTTACCTATAACTATAGAAATTTCAATATCATTAAAGAAAAGAAGTGTATCTGCTATTCTAGCTAAGTCTTGCCTTCTATATATTGCATTAGGTGAAGATTTAGCAATTGCTATATTACCATCAACTATATCAATATTAGTAAGTAACTTTTGTTCTTCTGAATAACTATTTAAATCTTGTTTTAATAAGTATTGAACTTTCTTTGTACTAGCTCCATAAACTGATAAATAGTATGCTGTATAAAATGTTTCAGCATGAGTATTTAACATAAAGTTGTTTGTATCAAGTGTTATTCCTGCTAGTAATAAGGTTGCAACATATGATGTAAATTTGATATTGTATAGGTCGGATACTCTTACAATTAGTTCACACGCGCTTGAAGCTTTTGTATCAATTAGTATTAATCCTTCTTTTATTGAGGTTTTTCCTAATTCATGATGATCTAATACTACTCTTTTTTGCATTAAATCTAATGCTTTTTTTGATTGAACTAATTCTTTCTTGTTAGTATCTAATATAATAAGTAAATTTTTCTTATTTCTCTTGTGCATATTTTCTTCAATTTCATTTGAAGTTATTATATTATAACATCCTTCTATTTCATGTAATACTTTTTTTACACCCATTTCATGTTCTGTATCATCAATAATGATATAACATTTCTTGTTTAATTTTTGAAGAATGTAGCACATTCCAATATTACTTGAGATTGCATCTAAATCGAGATTCTTGTGTCCCATGATGAATATATTATCAGATGTTTTGATTAATTTTTTTATCTTTTTTAGTTCATCTTTTTCTTTCACATTATCCTCCTTATGCCAGATGTCTCCAATATAATTATATAATATTTTTTACTTATTTTAAAGGAAAAAGTAACACTTCTTTAATATTATCCTCTTGATTATTTTTTTCACAAAAAAAATAGGAATTATTCCTATTATTTTGTATATGGTAATAAAGCTATTGCACGAGCTCTTTTAATCTCTTTTGCAATTACTCTTTGATGTTTAGCACAAGTTCCTGTAATTCTTCTTGATACTATTTTTCCCTTTTCATTAACATATCTTTTTAATGTTTCAGGATCTTTATAATCTACAGTTTTTCCTGTACATAACATACAAACTTTTTTTCTTTTACGATAAAATTCTGCCATGACTAATCCTCCTTTTTAAAATGGTAATTCATCATCATTTATTTCAATTGTTGACCCAAAATCAGCAAAAGGATTATTATCTACAGCTGTTGTTTGTGGTTCTTCTCCGCCAAAATCATATGGTGTTGGTTCTTGAGAAGATTGTGATGAACCATTATTATTTGAAGATTGGCTTCCTTGTGAATTTTTACTTCCTAAAAATTCTACATTATCCGCTACTACTTCTGTAACATATCTCTTGTTACCATTTTGATCATCATAACTTCTTGTTTGAATTCTACCATCTATTGCAACTTGGCTTCCTTGTGATAAATAATTTTTAACATTTTCAGCCTGTTTTCTCCAAACAACTATATTTATAAAATCTGCTTCTCTTACACCATCTTGATTAGAAAAATTTCTATTAACAGCTATTGAGAATGTAGCTACTGCTGTATTACTTCCTGTATATCTTAATTCTGGATCTCTAGTTAAGCGACCTATTAAAAATACTTTATTCATATTTATTTCCTCACTCTTAATCTTCTACTTTAACAATTAAATGACGAAGTATATTTTCGTTTATTCCTGATACACGATCAAATTCACTAACTGCATCGCTCTCTGCTTCTACTATATAAAGAAAATAATAACCAGTCTTCATTTTTTGTATTTCGTATGCTAATTCTCTTTGTCCCATAGCTTTTTCTTCTAATAGTTTAGCTCCTTTGTCAGTTAATACTTTTTTCATAGCTTCTGCAGTATTTTTAATTTCTGCTTCTTCCATGTCTGACTTTACGATAAACATTATTTCATATTTATTCATCTTTTTACACCTCCTCTTGGACATAAGGCCTTATCACTTAGGATAAAGCAAGGAGTATTAATTAATACTCGCATGTATTATAACATATTTTTTTGTTTTGTAAAATATTTTTTGTTATTTTTATACATTAAATCTAAATAAACAGATGTCTCCATCTTGCATTAGATAGTCTTTTCCTTCTAATCTTTGTTTTCCAGCTTCTTTTACTTTTAATTCACTACCATATTTAACTAAATCTTCATAACTTGTTACTTCTGCTTTAATGAATCCTTTTTCGAAATCTGTATGAATAATTCCAGCACATTTTTTTGCATTCATTCCTTTTTTAAATGTCCAAGCTCTTACTTCATCTTTTCCTACAGTAAAATATGTAGCTAGTCCTAAAAGGTCATATGTTGCTTTAATTAGTTTATCTAATCCACTAGCCTCTATTCCTAAGCCTTCTAACATTTCTTTTTTATCTTCATCATCAAGTTCACTTAATTCTTCTTCTACTTTTGCGCAAAGCGTTACTACTGGCGCATTTTCTTTCGATGCATATTCTTTTACTTGTTTAACAAATTCGTTATCTTCAGTTAATTCATCTTCTGAAACATTTGCTAGATAAATAATGGGTTTAATTGTTAAGAAGCTATAGTTTTTTAATATTAATTTATCTTCATCTGAATAATCTACTAATCTTAATGGAATATTTTTTTCTAGATTTTCTTTTGCCTTTTCTAATAATTCTACTTCTTTTAAATCATCTTTATTTTTAGTAGTTCTTGCTTTTTTAGATACTTTTTCTAATCTGTTATTAATTATATCTAAATCTGCTATGGCAAGCTCTAGATTAATTGTTTCTATATCTCTAATTGGGTCTATACTTCCATCTACATGAATTATTTTTCCTCCATCAAAACATCTTACTACTTCACATATAGCATCTGTTTCTCTTATATGTGAAAGAAATTTATTTCCTAATCCTTCACCTTTGCTTGCTCCTTTTACAAGTCCTGCTATATCTGTAAATTCATATGCAGTTGGAATTAATCTTGCTGGTTGATACATTTCATTAAGTTTATCTATTCTTTCATCTGGTACAGTTACCACACCTACATTTGGGTCTATTGTTGCAAAAGGATAATTCTCTGCTAAAATATGTTTTTTTGTTATTGCATTAAATAATGTTGATTTTCCTACATTTGGAAGTCCTACTATTCCTGCTGTTAAACTCATAAATACTCTCCTCTTTTCTCTTTTGTATTATATCATGTTAGATATTTTTACTCAACCAAAAAACACCATTTAAGGTGTTTAAATTGTTGGTTTAACATGTGGTCCAATATTTATACCAGTTACGTACCATAGTACTATTATTAAAAGCCAAACTAATAACATTATTGAAAAATAAGGTAATATAAATTTTAATGATTGTCTAATTGTTATTGGTTTTTCTTTTGTTTGATTATATTGATTTAAATAACCTAAATAAATAATGAAGAATCCCATTATTGGTGTAATTCCACAAGTCATTGAATGTCCTACTCTCATTACAAGCTGTGCATATTGTGGTGAAATGTTATTTTGCATGAACATTGGAACTACAACTGGTGATAATATCATCCATTTTGTTGTTAAGCTTGAGTTAAATAATCCTGCAAAGGCTATTAATATTGTTGTAATTGCTACTAATGCTATACCGTCTAAGCTAAGATTATTTAATAAATTCGAAATCCATCCTAAAATTACTAATCCAATATTTGATTGTTTCCAGAATGCTAAGAACTCTGAATAAACAAATATTAACAATATAATCATTCCTATATTTTTAAATGTATTATTTGTATTTTCTATTAATTCCTTATCATTCTTAATTGTTTTTGCTCCTATTCCATATGCAAGTCCTGTTACAATGAATAGTATTGATATCATAAATGAAAATCCATCTAGGAAATATGAATTTTGTCCAAATATTTGGTCTAAATAAATTTTCTCATTCATATCAAGTAATAATCCTGATCCGGGAAGATTTGGAATAATCATATATGCAAATAATAGTATTATTACTATTGATGTTATTAAAGCATATCTTAATCCTACTTTGCTATTTTTTTCAAATGCTATTTTCTTTTGTTCTTCTTCTTCTATATCACTTAACATTATTTCACTTGTTTGAAGTGTCTTTCCTGTTACTTTGTCATATCTACGATACTTAGGTAATTTTGGAGAAACAATCTTTTCTATTATAGGTGTTCCAATAAAAGGTAATATTATTGAGGAAACTATAATAAAGAATAAGTTAGAAGTTAAACTTATATGTATTGTATTATCTATTAATGTTGCTGCAGATTTGGTGTATGGAATTAAATTAACTTCTTGCATACCCACAAATAGTGAAACTCCAAATCCAAATGCAACTCCACAGAATGCTGTAACTATTCCTAAAAGTGGATTTCTTCCTTCTTTTTCATATATCACAGCAGCTAATGGTATAAGTATTGCATATCCAACTTCATTTAAAATTGATGATATTATTCCCAAAAATAATATTAAAAATGTTAATTGATATTTTGACATTTTTCGTATATATTTTGTTGAAATTATTTCAATTAATCCGGTAGCATCTGCTACACTTATTCCTACTAATGAAACAAGTAACATACATAATGGTGTAAAACCCATAAAATTTTTAATTGTGTTACTTATTAAATATTTTAAATTATCATAACCAAATAAATTCTCTACTACTACTAATCTTGAAATTAAATCTGTTCCTGAAGAATTAACTATATTATATGTTGTTTGCATTTCAAATGCTGAAAGTATTAGACTTAATATCATTATTAATATTATTCCGAAGAAAAACATTGTTATAGGATGAAAATAGAATTTTTTTAATTTTAATTTTCTTTTTTCTGGCATATTACTCACCATCCATAACTATTTTTTTAATTTTTTTATTAAAATCTACTCTTGGTATAAAAAGACTTCTTCCACAAGTTGTACATTTTATTTTTATATCGGCACCTAATCTTATTATTTCCCATTCAAAACCTCCACAAGGATGTTTCTTTTTAAGTAATACTTTGGTACCTACTTCGTATTCTTTATTATCCATATATACCTCTATTTATCTAAGTTCATTATCTCAAGTAATCTATTTAAATCATTTGAATTAGTAAATGATATTTGAATTTTGTTACCTTTAATTTTAACCTTAGTACCAAGTTTTTCACTTATCATATCTTCTAAATATGAATAAATATTGTCTTTTTGTACTTTTTCTTTTGGAAGTGAATTTTTATTTATTCTCGTATACTCTGCTGGTGATGATGTAATATCCTCTAGTTCACGAACACTTATACCTTCTGTGATTATTTTATCAGTCAATTCTTTAATTTGATACTTATCTTCTAATTTACTAAGAATTTTAGCGTGACCCATAGAAATTTTCTTTTCATTTATTAAATTTTGTGTTTCTTCTGGTAGTTTAAGAAGACCTAATGTATTTGTTACGTAAGACCTACTTTTTCCTACTCTTTTAGCTAATTCTTCTTGTGTTATATTTAATGTATCTGCTATTTTCTTATAGGCATTAGCTTCTTCTATGCAAGTTAAATCTTCTCTTTGAAGATTTTCAAGTAATGCTATTTCCATCATTTCAGCATCATTAAATTCTCTAACAATTGCTGGAATTTCAGTTAGTCCTGCTAAAAGTGATGCTTTTACACGTCTTTCACCTGCTATTATTTCATAACCTTTTATGCTTGGTTTAACTATTATTGGTTGAAATACTCCATGTTCTTTGATTGATGAAGCTAATTCTTCTAGAGCAACTTCATCAAAAATTTTTCTTGGCTGATAAGGATTACTTCTTAATTCAGATAGTTTAACCATTATTATTTCATCTTTTGGTGTTGTACTAATAATTTTTTCTTCAACTTGTGAAAAATCAATTGGCTCACTATTAAATAATTCTTCTAATCCTTTTCCAAGGGCTTTTCTAGGTATATTATTTTCCATTTCTTTCAATCACTTCCTTCGCTAAATTTAAATATGCTGCAGATCCTCTACTTTTTGGATCATAAGCTATTATTGGTTCTCCATGCGATGGTGCTTCTGTTAGTCTTACAAGTCTAGGTATTATTGTATTATATACCTTTTCTTTAAAGAATTTTCTTATATCATCAACAACTTCTATACCTAAATTTGTTCTAGAATCAAGCATCGTTAATAATACTCCTTCTATTTCAAGTGTTGGGTTAAGTTGTTTTTGAGCTAACATTATTGTATTTAATAATTGCATGATTCCCTCTAATGCAAAGAATTCACATTGTACAGGTATTATAACAGAATTAGATGCAGTTAATGCATTTGTTGTTATTAATCCTAGTGATGGAGGACAATCAATTATAATAAAATCAAAACTATCTTTAATAGGTTCTAGTGCTCTTTTTAGTTGTGCTCCTTTTGTAAAACCTGGATCGTGTTGCCCTTTTTCTATTAATTCTATATCTAGTCCAGCTAAGTTGATTGTTGCTGGTATTACATATAATTCATCATATTTAGTTTTTATCATTGCTTCTTGAATATTACATTTTTCAGTTAATACATCATAGATACTCTTTGATATATCAGCTTTGTTTATTCCTACACCTGTAGTCGTATTTCCCTGAGGGTCTAAATCTATTAGTAATACCTTCTTATTTAATACTGCTAATGATGCGGAAAGATTTATACTTGTGGTAGTTTTTCCTACTCCACCTTTTTGATTTACTAATGAAATAATCTTACCCATCTTTATCACCTTTCTCACTTTTTCTTACATTCTTTATTGTATCAAAATTTGTTCTGTTTGGAAACTAAATATCAAAAAAAGTTGATATATTCAACCTTTTTATTAACTATTTTTATCAATTCTAATAACTATTTGATATTGATTTTCAAAATCTATCTCATCTGTATCAATCTTAGCTCCACTTCTTTCTAGTTCTTGAACTAAGTCTCTGATTTTTTGAACCATTTGATGAACATTATATTCTTTTGCTTTTTCTTTCTTAGGAATGTTATATGTTTCTTCGATTAGTGCCATTCCTAATGATTTATTATTATCTTCTTTTGTTTCTTGTTTTTTAGGTTTAGATGGTTGGAAGAAAGATAGATTCTTATTTAAATCTGTTAAATTATCCATTTTTGGATTTTGTTCTCTTACTTGCATTGGTTCATTATAACCTTTTATAAATGCATCCGATGTAGTATTTATATTTGGTAAATCAACATTTTTTAAATCTGTATCATTAAAGTAATCTTTATTACCTTGTTCTTTATTTACTGCATTAGAATCATCCATATTAAGTGTTGCATTAAAATTCTTTTGTGTTGGCTTAATATTTAGCAAAATGTCTAAATCACTTGATATTTTTTGTTTTTCATCACTTTGAGTTGTTGGTTTTTCAATTAACGTTGGTACCTTTGTAGGTTCTTCAGTCTTTTTATTTATTAAGCTATTTATATCGAATGTGTCATTCTTTATTTGTGATATATCAGGCTTTGTTGATGCAGATGCTGATTGACTATTAAATACGGATGAATCAACTTTATTTCCATAATTTATTTCATCTTCATCTATTTCTCCATAATTAACTATGTCACTTGGTAATGATGGCATAGGAGAGAAATCTGTTTCCGTCTGTTGTTTTTCTTTTGTGAAATCTCCAAAATTATCTGGTATTCCTCCTGGAATCGCATCATTGTTCATTAAGAAATTATTATTTGCGTTGTTCATTTCTTCACCGCCGTTATTCATTACTGTAGTATTTGTACTTGATGGAAGAACATTCTGAGGTTCATTCATCATTTTTATTTCTTCTTCTAACTTTCTTACACTTAATTTTTCTTTTATTATTTTGTCTAACAATCTTTTTTGTTCTTCTGGATTTTTAACATTTAATAAAGTTCTAGCATGTCTTTCTGATATTTCTTCTCTTAACAACGAATTTTGGACTTCATCTGGTAGTGCTAAAAGGCGAAGTTTATTTGCAACTGAAGATTGACTTTTACCCATTGTTTTTGCAAGTGTTTCTTGTGTCATTTGATCTAATTCTAATATTTTTTGATATGTTCTTGCTTCTTCAATTGGGTTTAAATTTCTTCTTTGTAAATTTTCAAGTAAAGCTACTTTTGCTGCTTCTTTATCATCTAGATTATTAATAATGGCTGGGATTTTAGTCATTCCTGCTAAGGCAGATGCTTTATATCTTCTTTCACCTGCTATTATTTCATACTTATTATTTACTTGTCTTACTATTATAGGTTGAATTACCCCGTGTTCTCTTATTGATGCAGCTAATTCTTTAAGTGCACGCTCATCAAAAACTTCTCTAGGTTGAAACCTATTTGGGATTATATCATCTAAATGTAGACTTACAACTTCTTGACCTGACTGCATAATAAAAACCCTTCTTTCTATTCTTTTGTATTCTTATCTATTTTATATTATATCACTCATCATTTTTTATTACAAGAAAGTTTTGTTTATAAAATTAAAAAGATATAAATTGTTTTTTATATCTATTATTCTGATTTTTTTATTATTAGAATGTTCCTAATGCTGTTTTCAAATGGAAGGTAAAACTCTTCTTTTGTAACAATTTTTAATTTTTTCTTTTTCATTAATGATGATGCGTCCTTTATTTCATCTTCTACATTTGCTTTTAAAGGAATAAATAGGGTAGATGAATCAATTAAATTTGATGTGTAACCAATTAATTTTATTAAATTTGCAACTGCTCTTGTTGTTATTATGTCATAATGTTTTATTTCTAGATTTTCAACTCTTTCATGAATTGTCTCTATATCCTTTAATCCTAGTTGTTTTATCACTTCATTTAGAAAGTTAATTCTTTTTTGTAGTGAATCAACAAGGGTTACTTTTAAATTAGGAAAAAATATTTTTAATACCATTCCAGGAAAACCAGCTCCAGTTCCAAAATCAAGTAAAGTAGAGTAGTCATTTAAATCGACTACTTTTGAAATAGTTAAACTATCATAAAAATGTTTTAGATAAACTTCTTTTTCTTCTATTATTCTTGTCAAATTTATCTTTTCGTTCCATTCTACTAATAATTTATAATATTTATCTAATTGCTGTAATTGAATTGGGGTAGGAGTAATATTGATTTTTCTTAATTCTTCTAAAAATTCTTCATTATTCATTTTTTCCATATTCCTTCTTTAAATATACTGATAATATTGAAATATCAGAGGGATTAACACCACTAATTCTAATTGCCTGAGCTATTGTTGTTGGTTTTACTTCTTTTAACTTTTGTCTTGCTTCACTTGCTATATTTTTTATCTTATCATAATCAATATCTATTGGTATTTGTTTTTTCTCAAGTTTTAGCATTTTTTCTGCTTCTTTATATGCTTTGTTTATGTATCCCTCATATTTATAGAGAATACTAACTTGCTCTTTAATATCTTCTTCATAGGGAATATCAACAAAATTTTCTAAAAATTCCATTGTTATTTCTGGTCTTTTAATTAATTGTTCTAAAGATAGAGTAGAAGAGGGTAGTTGAATATTTTCTTTTTCAAATACTTCTTTTATTTCTGGTGTTATTTTTAATTTTGTATTCTTAAATAATTCTTTTAATTTATTTATATTTTCTTTCTTTTGCTCTAATTTTTCTTTTTGTTTTTCATCAATTAATCCAACTTCATATCCATAATCTCTTAATCTTAAATCAGCATTATCACTTCTTAATAATAATCTAAATTCTGCACGACTTGTTAATAATCTATATGGATCTCTTATTCCTTTTGTTATTAAATCATCTATAAGGACACCAATATATGCCTCATTTCTTTTTAATATCAATGGATTTTTTCCTTCTAATTTTAAACTTGCATTTATTCCTGCCATCAATCCTTGACAAGCTGCTTCTTCATATCCACTTGTTCCATTTATTTGTCCTGCTGTAAATAAGTTATTTAATACTTTTGTTTCTAATGATGCATGAAGTTGAGTAGGGTAGATAGCATCATATTCAATGGCATATCCATATTTTAATATTTTTGCATGTTCTAATCCTGGTAAACTGTGAACCATTTTTTCTTGTATTTCTGGAGGCATAGATGTAGAAAAGCCTTGTAAATATATGTCATCATAATATCTACTTTCTGGTTCAATAAATAATTGATGTCTTTCTTTATCAGAAAATCTTACTACTTTATCTTCTATAGATGGACAATATCTTGGGCCTATTCCTTCAATATCATCTAAAGCTCCATACATAGATGATTTATTTAAGTTTTCCTTTATTATTCTGTGGGTCTCTTCTGTTGTATAAGTTAGATGACAAGGAATTTGATCTTCTATTTTATATTGTGGCTCTAAATCAAAACTAAATGTTAGATACTTATCATCCCCAGGTTCAACTCTTGTTTTTGAAAAATCTATTGTTTTTCTATCTATTCTTTGAGGAGTACCGGTCTTTAATCTTTTAATAGTAAAACCATATTCTTTTAATTTATCACTTAAATGTAGTGATGGTTTTTCTCCATGAGGTCCTTGTCTTGTTCGAGTACTTCCTACTAGAATATCAGCTTTTAAGTAAGTACCTGTTGTTAGAATAACTATTTTAGATTCTATTTTTTCTCCGTTTTCTAGAATTATTCCTTCTACTTTCTTATCTTTAACAATTAAGTCTTCAACCATAGCTTCTTTTATTTCTAAATTTTCTAAAGAACTAAGAGTCTTTAACATTTCTTCTGGATATGCTACTTTATCTCCTTGAGCTCTTAGTGATTGGACTGCTGGTCCTTTTGCTGAATTTAACATTTTTATTTGAAGGTGCGTTTTATCTGCTACTTTCCCCATAATACCACCTAAAGCATCTATTTCACGTACTACTATACCTTTAGCACTTCCTCCTATATGGGGATTACATGGCATATCTGCTATATTTTTTATATTTCCTGTTACCAGTAGAGTCTTATATCCTTTATAAGCACTTGCATATGAGGCTTCACATCCTGCATGCCCTCCTCCTACTACAATTATGTCATACATTTTATCACCTTCTTTTATTGTTTAATTATTTCTTTTTTAGATTTTCTTAGTGAAATAAGAATAATTATTAATAATAATATAGTTGATAATCCAAAGCAGATATTTAAAATGTAATTACTATCTACTATTGTTTGTGGAATGATTTTATCATAATCTACATTTACTTTTAATGCATATATATATTGTAAATAACTACTTAAATAAAATAATAAAACTAATATTATTGTTTTTATTTTTTTACCAGATACTACTATAATTAATAACGTAATCATAATACTTATTATGATTGATGCTACACTTTCATAAATACAGCATGATATCAAAGTACTTATCATTGATATAATTATTATAGGTATATATATAATTGCTTTTATAATAATTTCTACTATTTCTATCATTTATATAAGTAACCTCCTTTATTTTCCTAAACAAAATCTTGAAAACATTTCATCTAATAGTTCTTCTTCATATGTTGAGCCATTTATTGTACCTAGTTCTTCCCATATTTTTTTTATATCAAGTTCTATCATATCAATTGGCATGTTATTTTTTAGAGATTCTTCAATATCTTCAACACTATTTAAGCATCTTTTTAAAATACTTATGCTTCTTGAATTACTTAAGTAAGTTGGATCTTTTGTTTCTATTTCATCTATATTAAACATTTCTACTATTTAGTTTTTTAATTCATCAATTCCATTATTTTCTATAATACTTAGGTTTATTATTTTTGATTTATCTATATCTAAGTTTTTTTTATTAAATTTAGATTCTAAATCATTTTTATTAATTAATATTAAATAGTTTTTATCTTTTATTTTAGATAATAATTCTTTTATATCAGGAGTTAATTCTTCATTATTATTAATCATAAAAAGTATTAAATCAGAATCTTCCATTATTTTTAAACTTTTTTCAACACCTATTGCTTCTACTTTATCTGATGTTTCCCTTATTCCAGCAGTATCAATTATATTAAGTAGAATTCCATTAATAGATATTTGTCCTTCAACTATGTCCCTAGTTGTACCTGCTATATCAGTTACTATAGCTTTATCTTCTTCAAGTAAAGCGTTTAATAAACTACTCTTTCCAACATTGGGTCTTCCAATAATTGATGTGTTAATTCCCTCTTTTATTAACTTTCCATTTTCAGATTCTTTTAATATTTGATTTATTTTATCCTTTAATTTAGTAATTTTAGGCAATAATATATCATTTGTTATTATATCAACATC
>ERZ842401.1024-NODE-1024-length-41068-cov-6.385000_pt1 | contig 41068 bp, 42 predicted proteins | sample MGYA00521270_ERZ842401 | MGnify/ENA primary metagenome ERZ842401 (study PRJEB31892, sample SAMEA3878208) | bioreactor metagenome | biome: Moose rumen | place: Sweden | collected 2011-10 | study: EMG produced TPA metagenomics assembly of the PRJEB12797 data set... | reverse complement strand
TTTTTTGAGAAAACGCCTTTTTCAAGAAAACGGCTTGTTAATCAGCGTTTCCCTAAAAACATCCGCTTTAATGAAAATTCAATATAGAGAGATAGTTTTATGAATAAAACAACAAAAACACACAGTCCTGTAGCACTTATCCTACACGCAGCATTTGCAGCATTTGCCCTGACGCTTATAACCACAGGCTGCGCAAGCACAAAAAGCAGTAAAACTGAAAAAAATCAGGTAGACTATCTTGTGCTAGTAAACAAATCTCATCCCATCAGCAGAGACTATGCAAAAAAACTTGATTTTATTACCGTCGACACAGTGTATGACGATGAAACCGCCGATGTCGAGAAACAGACTTACGAGGCCTATCTTTCGCTACAAAAATCTTTGGCCCTGCAGGGAATTGAAATCGGCATTGATTCCGCCTATCGCAGTGTAGAATACCAGGAGCAAATTATGCGCGATTTTACCGAAAAATACGGAGAAAACTATGCGCGAAAAACAGTGGCCGTTCCAGGGTTAAGTGAGCACCATACAGGCCTTGCAATTGACATAGTGCCAAAAGTCGATGGAGAATGGAAGTGGGAAAACGAAGATATGATGCAACTTCCAGAACTTTTTGCCCGCATTCACAAGGAACTTCCCGAACACGGCTTTATTCTTCGATTTCCCAAGGGTAAAGAAGAAACCACAGGTTACGCCTATGAACCATGGCATATCCGCTATGTAGGAAGCACGAAAATAGCAAAAGAAATAACGAGAAGAGGCATCACTCTTGAAGAATATTTAGAAGAAAAGTGACCGCACAAAAACAAACAAAAAAGCTTTCATTCTAAGTCCAACAGTGCTATCAATTAAGGGAAGGCCTTTTCACGAGCAGTGGCAAGGCATTCCCTTAATGCGTAAAGGGCAAATCTGTAACAGCAATTACAGACCATGGCGTGTAAAATGTAAGCCTGTAAAAGAGTTTTCCCTTTGGATCAGATTCAGAAACAGATAGGCTGCACACATTGGAAGCAGGACGAAGAACCAGTCCGTCGGCAGGAGAAACTTCCCTGTCGGTAAGAAGCAGTTCCTTTTCTCGCCTTAGTACAGTGTGTTCGTCGGAAGCAAGAAGTTCAACATCGTACATTACCGGGTAAGAGCCGCCCTCAAAATTCGAAAACCATACAAGGGGAGTTCCCAGTGCTGAAGCAAGAGAGGCCTTTATAACAAGGGCACCTTCGCTAAAGTTAACAGAACCGTCAGACTCTCCTTCAAAAAATGCGCCGGTTTTTAAAAGATTCAAATACTCGCAAAAGAGGCTTCTTACATCATCACTTAAAACGGGAAGGCGTTTCTGCAGTTCAAGGGAAACCGTCTGATACTTTTGTGCGTTCATAAGCAAAGACCAAAATGCGTTTGACTTTATAACGGCACGATTTTTAAGCTCGTTGGTAAAGAATGAATAAATGTAGTCAGCGTCAGAAGCGGTTATGCTGTCTCTAAAAAGAAATCCACCTACAATTTCAAGGTCGGTGCTGCTTACAAATTTTCCGTCCTGCAGGTTTGTTCCCAGTCCAGTAAGAATGTCCATGTATGTGCGGTCGTCACAGATGCTTTCCAAATCCTGATTAAGGGCGGCGGTAAGAAGGTCGGAAGAGTCCGCATAGGAAAGCATAATGTCTATGACGGAATCATTTTCTCCGCGGAAGTAATCATTCCACAAAGAGTCAAAAGTTTTTTCAGTACCCTCAGCAAAGTCAGGTTCGTTAGAGCCTCTAAATTTTCCCTGTAGAGAATTCTGGGCAAAAGCTGAATTAAGACACAATGCAAAAGTCAGTGTGAGTACAACAAATGCGGCCGATTTTTTCATAAGAGCCTCCTTGTCTTTAAACCACACGGATGCGGCTTATGTTACTAAAAACTTTTTCTGTTAAGTGGAGTTCCAATCCACACGCCTTCCGATCCAAGATATTCCCTCTTTTCGCCGTCAATAAGGAACTGTACGCTGTCTACAGTGGGAAATGCTGTCGCCGTGTAAACAATCTGCTCCAACTGGCCTCGGGTTCCTTCAACTCCATATTGGTTAAATTCAAATTCTCCCGAAAAGTTAAGGGTTGCAACTCCGTTCTTTACAGATGCCCCAATAAGTTTTGTTCCAGAGGAAATCAGAGAACGGCATCCCGAATCTTCCTCGCTTGCTGTTGGTCCTGCAATAAGGGCGTTAATTGTGTCTACCAGAGGACTGTCGGATTTTTTCATTGTGCGAGTAACTTCATGGCTAGTAAGATAACCATCGCTTTCTATTTCCATAAAGAAAAGTCGTACAGACATAGTCTGACCAGCATTTGCGGCGGCAGTAGAAGTGCTTGTAGAATTTGAAACAGTACTTGCAGGCTGACTTTCTTCTACAGTGGGCTTTGCATTCTGTTCTTCCCGTGTAGAGGCTGCTTCCTTTACCTGTTCCCGTGCGGCATTGTTTTCGGCAACAACAGAAGATGTACCTGACGAGGAAGAAGGATTTACCGAAATTGACACTGCGGAACTTTCAGGCTGAACATCATTTTTTTCTATCTCTGGCTCTGGAGCAGGTTCAGAATTTTCTACAAAGGCAGGAGTTTTTCCGAACACATGATTAAAGAAATCAGTGGACTTCAAATTTGTAAGGATTTTATTCTGATTTATAAAAAATATAACAAGCAGAATGAGGGCTGCAAGAACCCAGAGCGCAAGGGCTAAGGAACTTTTTTTCTGTTTCTGCTTTCCTGAATTTCTTTTTTGCTGAGCCATATAAACAGTATACGAAAAAAAAGTTTTACTTTCAAGGCTTGAATTCTAGACAAATAAAAGTTCTGCTGTTATACTAGTAATTAACTAGGAAATGCACTGATGAAAATTTCAACTCGTGGACGATACGCACTTCGCTTTATGATAGACCTTGCAAAACACGACGGACCGGACTATGTGTCCCTAAAAGACATTTCTGCCCGGCAAGAAGTTAGTGTAAAATATCTTGAGCAGATTGCTTCCCTTCTAAGCAAACAAGGACTTCTTTTAAGCGTGCGCGGACCTACAGGCGGTTACAAACTTGCAAAAAAAACGTCAGAATACACTGTAAAAGAAATTCTTTCCGTAACAGAAGGAGACCTTTCTCCCATCTCCTGTCTTGTCGACACGCCCAACAAATGCCCCAGAGCATCAATCTGCGAAACCCTTACCTTCTGGACAGAGTTTAAAGACAGCATAGACAGTTTTCTTTCAAAAAAGACTCTTCAGGATTTTCTAAAGTAAAGGCTCCGCTAAAGTTTCAAATCATCTTGAACGGAATGAAAGGGTAACCAAAACTCCGTTGGGAATGACGGCTACATTTTCCAAAGACGCACCCGAGTCTGACTTTTTATTAGCCTTTGCCTCTGCCACTAGATGATGTACAAAGGGAACCGTAAAGCCACAGAAGGCACCCAAAAGCGCACCCCCAATTACATCTGTAAAGTAGTGGTTTCCGCTAAGCATGCGAAGGGCGGCCACACCTGCTGCCACAGAATAACTTACCGCCACAACAGGAATTTTCCACGAGGATTGGGGATAGTAAGTGCAGAAGACATAGCTTAAAAAAGTTGCACCCATGAAGACGCTTGTGGAATGTCCGCTGGGCCAAGAGAAATGCCAGTCCTGACCAGAGAGTGCATTTGTGTCGCGGCTGTCAAAGTACATGTAGGGTCTTGGACGAAGAACTGCAACCTTTAAAAGATTTTTTATTCCCAGGCTAAGTATGTAAGACTCGGCATACATCACTCCGATTTTTAAAAGCGACATAAGAGGAAGATTTCCAAATGAGGTCTCAAGTCCAAATGTTACCACAGGAAAGAGTCCAACTTCTGCGGCAAGAACAAAGTCTGCGGTTTTATCAAGAGGCCTGCTGTAAGGATTGATTGCCCAACGGTCAAAAGCGTTTACATCAGATTTGTCATAAACAACGGACGGATCGTAAGCAGGAAGACCTCCGGCATATTTTATTATTGTTGCAGCCGCAAGAGAACCTAATGCAAGAGTACCCACTGCGGAATCCAAAACTGCATCTAGGGCAAAGGGGTCGTCAGCGTCTAAAGCCACACACTTTTCGCTAGAAGGAATTTCTGCAAAAAAAAATCCATCTGCAAAAGCGAAAGTGGCGGTAAGGGAAATAATTAGAATGCAAAAACACTTCTTAAAGAAATTCATTTACTTCTCCTTGCAGAAGAGAGTTCGTACATTACAACGGCGGAAGCTTGTGCCACATTCAGGCTATCCATTTTTGGACCAGTGGTTCCTGCCGTAATTCCGCTGTAGGGAATAATTACAAGATGGTCGCAGCAACGCTTTACTTCATCGCTTATTCCGTGCTCCTCGTTTCCAAGGACAATAATTGAAGGCTTATTTCTGCATACAGTACGCAAAAGGGAAACATCTTCCGTAGCGTCAAGGGCTGTTCCAATAGTTACCATGCGACCCTTCATGTCGTTAAGCAAACGGGGAATTGATTTTATTGAATACACTTTTACAAATTCCATTCCGCCCTCAGCAACTCGGTAAGAACTTGTAGTTATGGAAGACTGAGCTTCATCTAAAGGAATGACAATGTTCTGAATGCCAAAGAAAGCAGCACTCCGCACAACAGCACCCAAATTGTTTGCATTACCCACACGATCCAGTACAATAGTGCTTTCGTTTTTGATTACCCACTCACTGGTTATGTCAGTATTTAAAGGAAGCACCTCGGGCATTTCAATCATTGCAACTACACCTTGATGATGCACGCTTCCGCACAGCCGTTCCAGTTCCGAAATATCCTTTACCTGATTGTAAGGTTTTTTTGCGGTAGCCATTTTTTTGCAGAGTCCGCCAAATAAAGAAGCCCTTTCCTGGGAAAAATACAAACGCGTAATGCGTTCCCAGTTTACCTTTTCCAAAGTTTTTACGGCGGCAAATCCGCATACTGCAAGTTCGTTTCGTTGAGTGTTCTTCATACAAAAAGTATAGCGGAGGAGTATTTAAAAGTCAAAGGTTCAGGGCTAATCCTACTCTACAATGGGAACACAGCCATAGGAAGTGTCGCGGTAAGCAAGAAAGTCTTCTATCAGTTTTTTTGCCTCTAGACTTCGATCAGAAATTCTTACAGCAGATTTTTCTCCTGCTTCCATTACAAGGGGATTTATGTAGCGCTTTTTTACCTCTAGTGAAACACAATAATGCTCAGGAAGGGGAAAGTCTGTGTGCAGAACATGGGTCATATTGCGGAAGGTCTTGTGCAGTCGGGTAAACACAATGTCTTTTCTGCTTTCTGCAAATCCATCAAAAATCGAAATTAGTTCTTCCTCGCTTTTTAAAAACAAATCATCTTCGCAGATTATTTTGCATGCAACGGCCCTGCTTACAACATCCGCCATAAGCTGCATGGCTATCTTGTCTTCGTTATGCTGGAGCAACAGACTGATTGCAGTGAATTTTTTTGTGTAAGTAAGAGCGGCCTCTTCGCTGTCAAAGCCCAATTCGGGACATCCGCTTTCGTCTGCAAGCACCTTTATGTGGCTATAGTTTTTTCTAACTTCTTCTATACTCCACTCTCCGCTTAAAGCAGCTCCAGAAGGATACATGTACTCAAGACGGTCGGCACTTAGGCGTGGACAGGGATTGTCTGCAATGGGATACATGTGATAGTCATCTACAGCAGAAGAAGAAAGTCCGTCACGCACAAGAAGTTCCTTAAGTTTTTTATCTTCGTCCACAAGGCGTGCATTTATGTCTTCGGAACTTTCCTGGGTAAGGGCATCGCCATTTCTAAAATCCGTAACATGGCTAAAGGCTCTGGTAGACACATCATGAAAAAGTCCCGCAAGAGTCTGAGCCCTGTCATGAGTAAAATTCCAAATAATCAGTGCAACTCCAAGGGAATGGTCAAGCCGTGAATAAAAAAATGAATTCTTAAACAGTGGAGTCCAGTCTGTTCCGCACAAAAGTCCCACTCCAGAAAGTCTTTTTACAAGAGGAAGTTTTCCATACTCACTTAAAAAGTCAGGAGGATTGGGACACAAAATTCTGTGATATTCTTCTGCAGTAAAAAGTTCTGACATTTTAAACTCCAGAGTGACGCAGGAAACTTAATAGCCACAGAACAGTTCCGTTCTTAAGCATTATGTAAATTCCCAACAGAATGAATGCAATCGGCACAATAGTTTTTGAAAAATTTCCAAGGTACATTTGCACAGCTTCGGAGTTTATTATTTTAATTGCGGCAAAACAGACCGCACCCTGAAGAACTGCAAATACAACAGCCATGACAAAAAATTCCGCTCCTTCCAGAGAAGCAAAAAACGGAATGTAAATGCATATATTGTCTGCTCCGTTACCAAGGGTTATTAAAAAAGTTTCAAGGGCAAGAAGCAAGGAAGAAGCAGTTGCAAAAAGGATAGAAAATTTTTTTTCCTTATTTTTTCTATAAGGATAAACTATTCCAACCACAAGGGGAACAAGTCCTGCCAGTCCAAGAATTTCATCAGGGATTTTTTCTAGATAAAAAGAAAACGCAGTGCAGGAGGCAATTAAAAATGCAAGAGCTAAATACTTTCCAACGACAACCCCAAGCCGCTCACTTACCTTGTCAGTCTTTGAAAAAAGAACAAGTAGCATTACAAAGTCATCTATTTCTGTTGCAACGAAAGAAATGACCGAAGCGACAATTACCATAATCATGAAGTTATTTGTTTCCTACAATAGCATCGTAGATTCGGTTCAGATCATCTTTTGTAAAGTAGTCGATTGTTATGGTACCCTTTTCAAAGGAGCCCTTCATCTTAACTTTTGTTCCAAGCCTGTCTATAAATTTCTGCTCTATTGCAATGTAGTCTGGGTCTCGGGTGTCTCGCTTTGGCACTCCAGAACCGCCTGCTTCTTTTGCCGCACGACCGCCTCCGTTAAGAAGTGCAGCCTCCTGTTCCGCCTGACGAACAGAAAGTCCCTGTCCTAGCATTTTGCCAAACAGAACCCTTTGGTCAGCAGGATTTACTACAGAAAGAAGTGCTCTTGCATGTCCTGCGCTTATTGCACCAGAGGCAAGGGAACGACGCATGTCTTCGGGCAACTTTAAAAGCCTTATGCTGTTTGCAACAGTAGAACGGTTCTTACCCACGCGAGAAGCAACTTCATCCTGAGTAATGTTGTCCAGTTCCATAAGGTGGTAGTAGGCTTCCGCTTCTTCAACAGGATTCAAATCAGTTCGCTGAATGTTTTCTATGAGTGCAACTTCAAGTTTGCGTACTTCGGAATACTTTCTAAGCTGAACAGGAATGCGTTCAAGTCCGGCTTTTTTTGCGGCACGGGTACGACGCTCACCTGCAATAATGTAAAATGAACCATCACCTGCATCTTCAATTATTACGGGAGAAAGAACACCTTCCCTGCGCACGCTTTCTGCAAGTTCGGCAAGTTGGTCTTCGTCAAAGTACTGGCGAGGCTGCTGGGGATTAGGCTTTAAAAGTGAAGGATTTACCCAAAGAGTTCCGTTTTCGTCAGATTCAATTCCGTCTGGAAGTTTGACTGAAGAAGAAGTGTTTTTTAACTGTACGCCAGTTTCTGCATTTTCTACAAAGGCTTCTTCGCTTACACGTTCACGGGCCTCTTCTTCCTGCATCAATGCACCAAGGCCTTTTCCTAATCCTGTTTTTTTAGCCACGGCTGATTACCTCTTCTGCAAGTTTTTCGTAACTCTTTGCGCCGACACAAGCTGGATCAAAAAGACAGATTGGTTCACCATGGGAAGGTGCTTCAGACAGGCGTACATTGCGAGGAATAATCGTGTTAAAGACCACATCCTTAAAGTAGCTCTTTACCTGCATGACAACATCTTGAGCAAGTCGCGTTCTGCTGTCGTACATGGTAAAGAAAATTCCGCCTATTACAAGATTTGGATTTATGCTCTTCTGAACTTTTTTTACAGTCTGCAAAAGGAGGGTAATTCCTTCAAGGGCAAAGTATTCGCACTGCATGGGAACAAGGACTGCATCTGCGGCGGCAAGACCGTTAAGGGTCAAAAGTCCCAAAGAGGGAGGGCAGTCAATAAGAATGTAGTCGTACTGATTTTTCACAGGCTCAATGGCCTTCTTTAAGAAAAACTCCCTGTTTTCTTCTTGAACCAGTTCTACTGCGGCACCGGACAAATCAATTGAAGCAGTAATGACATCAAGATTTTTTACGGCTGTATGTTTTATGGCCTGCTCGGCAGTTGCACTTTCTGACAGCAGTTCATAAATTGTAGGCTTATCTTTGCTTACGCCCACACCGCTAGACATGTTTCCCTGACTGTCAAAATCAATGAGCAGAACTTTTTTTTCTGCAAGCGCAATGTATGCACCAATGTTGATTGCTGATGTAGTTTTTCCTACACCGCCTTTCTGATTTACAAAAACAAATACCTTACCCATAGTATCTTTTAGTGTATCATTTTTTTTAAGATAATGCTATAGTATACAACATGATTCTAAGCGCCACTTTTTCAAAGCCTGCTACAGACGAACTTTTTGCATTCGGAAAACAGTTTAAAGACTTCACAAAAGTACGGCTTTTTTACAACAAAGAAAGTTCCATGTATGATGTACAGATCTATACAAAAACACAGTGCATGACCCTACATATTTCCCGATCAGAGGGCGAGGATTTTATTGCTCAAAACTCAGGCACGACTTTTAAAAATGTTACCAGCAGAACAGAAGAAGAGGAAATTGTTACCCTTGCAAACAAGCGCGGAAAGATACGCACCCTTCGCCACACCCTTAATGCAAAAACGCAAAACCTGCACGAAGCCATAAACAGAACTCAGGACAAAAAAAAGAACTACCTGCTACAGAGCGACACCGTTCTGCCTTTTTTGGTAAAGCTTGGCATTCAGACAAAGGAAGGAAAAATTGTTGCACAAAAAAACGCAAAGTTCCGACAGATAAACCGCTTTCTAGAATTTGTAGACGACCTTATTCCCTACCTTACGGAGCGACAGCCTGAAAAAAAATTTACCAGAGAAAATCCCCTGCGCATTGCGGACTTTGGATGCGGAAAATCCTACCTTACATTTGCAGTCTACTGGTATCTTCAGGAAAAGAAAAAAATTCCAGTTGACATAATCGGACTGGATTTAAAGACTGATGTAATTGAACATTGTTCACAGTTTGCTTCCCAATGCGGTTACGAACATCTTCATTTTTTTACAGGCAGCATAGAAGGCTTTACTTACGAACATGCACCCCACCTAATTATAACCCTGCACGCTTGCGACACTGCAACAGATGCGGCACTCATGCACGCTGTGGCACAGAACACAGATGCAATTCTTAGCGTTCCATGCTGTCAGCACGAAATAAACATGCAGTTGGAAAAAAAGCCCCCCATGGAAGACACCAGTCCCCTTGCAACATTCATGCAGTACGGAATTCTAAGGGAAAGGTTTAGTGCGCTTGCAACAGACGCACTTAGGGCGGAATATCTTACCCAAAACGGATATGCGGTTCAGCTTTTGGAATTTATTGACGAAGACCTTACGCCAAAGAACCTTCTTATTAGGGCTACAAAAAAGCAGGTGGCAAACGAAAAGACTGTAAGCGCTTCTCAAAAAAGATCAGGCTCCCTCCTTAACGCCCTTGACGCAAGGCAGACCCTGTTTTAATGCAAGGCAAGCAGTTACAGAACAAATTTTTCTATAAAATCTGCAACTCCGTCTTCATCATTTGAAAACTCGGTTACAAAATCTGCACAGTCCTTTATGGCAGGAAGAGCGTTTTCCATGGCAACACCCAAGCCACACATGCGAATCATGCTTTCGTCGTTCATGCTGTCGCCAAAGCCTATTGTATTTTCAACAGGAATTCCAAGATGATTTGAAAGCCAGCTTACAGCCTCGCCCTTTCCACATTCTGGTGGAAGCAGTTCAAGAAAGTAGGGCTTGCTAATAAAAATGTTTGCAGAGGAAGACAATTCAGCCTTAAGTTTTTTTTGCAGTTCAAGAAGTTTTTCGGGTTCTCCAGGAATAAGCATTTTCTGAAAACCTTTACCCAAAAAATTCTTATAGTCGGGAACAACAACGCCTTTTAGATTGCAGAGTTTTACATCAAGTTCCGTCCACTCATTCATTTCTTCCATGTAGATTGATGTGGCATCATACACTTCGGTCTTGAATCCAGCCTCTTCGGCAATGGAATTTGCTCTCTGCAGAACTTCTGGTCGAACAAGGCACTCGTGAATGCGGAGCCGTTCATGCATGTCAAAAACGCTTGCACCGTTAACAGCAATAAGAAATCGGCCCTCATTTAATCCTGCAAGATTAAGCCTGCGCACAAAAGGAAGAATAGCATCTTCAGCCCTTCCCGAACACAACACTATGTAAATGCCAACCGCTGCCGCACGCTGAAGAGCACGCACATTACGGTCAGAAACTTGAGCCTGTTTATTAAGCAGGGTATCATCCAAATCAAGGGCAATAAGTTTTACATTCAGTTTTGAGGAAGGAAGCTTTTTCATGTTGCCTATCTCGTAAGTTTTCTGTATACAGTCTTCTTCGGACGGTCAGCGTCATCACCAAGTTCTTTCTTGCGCCATTCGTAGTAGTCACTCCATGAACCTTCAAACCATTTGACTTCAGAATTGTTTTCAAAGGCAAGAATATGTGTACATATGCGGTCAAGGAAATAGCGGTCGTGGCTTATGACCATTACGACTCCTGCAAATTCGTTTATGGCTTCTTCTAGACTTCGGGTTGTAGTAATATCAAGATCGTTTGTTGGTTCGTCAAGAAGAAGAACATTTCCTGCTTCCTTAAACATCATTCCCATGTTAAGGCGGTTCTTTTCTCCACCGGAAAGCACACTGATTTTTTTGTTCTGCTCTGCGGAAGAAAAGTTAAACCATGAGCAGTAGGCGTGGGCGTTTATTTCTCTTACGGCACCGTTTACAGGCCTACCCTTTTCGTCAACCGCACCCAGCTTGATTAAGTCGGAACCACCAGAAAGAGTTTCGTAAATTGTCTTGTTGGGATCAAGTTTACTCCTCATCTGGTCAACATAAACAAGCTTTACGGTTTCGCCAATTTTTATGTTTCCGCTGTCGGGCTTTTCTTCACCTTCGCTTCCATCTGGCATAAGAACTTTCTGACCAGCAGCAGTGGCAATCATTTTAAATAAGGTTGTCTTACCGGCACCATTGGGACCAACAATTCCAACCACCGCACCTGCAGGAATATGAAAGTCAAGATTTTCAAACAGCACACGGTCATCAAAACTTTTTGTAAGAGATTCCGCATCAATTACAACATTACCTAAACGAGGACCTGCTGGAATTGAAATCTGGCTGTCCTTAAGCTGAACCCTTTTAGATTCTTCCGCAAGAAGCTGTTCGTATTTGGTAATATGTTCCTTGTGTTTGGCCTGCCTTCCCTTTGCGCCTGCATGAATCCATTCAAGTTCTTCCTGCATCTGCTTCTGACGCACAGAGGCCTGTTTTTCTTCAAGAGCAAGTCTCTTCTGCTTTGCCTCAAGCCATTCACTGTAATTGCCCTTAAAAGGATATCCTTCTCCACGATCCATTTCCAAAATCCATCCGGCAACATTGTCCAAGAAGTAGCGATCGTGGGTGATTGCAATAATTGTACCAGCATAGTTCTGAAGGTGACGCTCCAGCCATGCAACTGTTTCTGCATCAAGATGGTTCGTAGGTTCATCAAGAAGAAGAATGTCTGGCTGCTGAAGAAGAAGGCGGCATAAGGCAACACGGCGTCTTTCTCCTCCAGAAAGCACATCTACAATCTGGTCAGGAGGAGGACAGCGCAGGGCATCCATTGCAAGTTCCAGATTTGCGTCAAGATTCCATGCATCCAAAGCATCCAGTTTTTCCTGAAGTTCCGCTTGACGGGCACACAGTTTGTCAAAGTCCGCGTCAGGGTCTCCGAAGGCTTCGTTTACTTTGTCAAATTCCGCAATCAGTTCGGTAATGGGCTTTACGCCTTCCATGACAATTTCCTTAACGGTCTTACCAGCCTCAAGTTGAGGTTCCTGTTCAAGGTAGCCCATGGTGTAGCCTTCTGACAGGTGGGTTTCTCCCGTGTAGTCGGTGTCCAGTCCTGCAAAAATTTTAAATAGACTAGATTTACCTGCACCGTTTTCGCCTATTACGCCGATTTTTGCGCCGTAGTAATAGGAAATGCTTATGTCCTTTAAGACAACTTTAGTTCCGTATGCGCGAGAAACACGCTCCATGCTGTAAATGATTTTTTTATCGTCGAAAGTCTTTGCCATGTGCACAGTATAATGGAGAAGCCAAACTCTGACAACCGTATGAATCCGCATAAAAAAAACAAAAACCTATTGACAAACTAGGAAATACCCCTTATAGTGGAATTTAGAATTTCCCAGTAATCTACTAGGAATTTTAATACCAAAAGGAGGATGCTATGGCAAAAATGTATGATTCAATCACGGAGCTGGTAGGAAACACACCTATCGTGGAATTTCACAGGCTTGAGAAGGCTTTGGGGCTTAAGGGAAGAATCGCGGGCAAGCTGGAGTATTTTAATCCCGCAGGCTCCCACAAGGACCGAATCGCTCTTGAGATTATTGAAGAAGCTGAACGACGCGGCGACATAAGCCCTGACAAAACCACACTCGTGGAATTTACAAGCGGCAATACCGGCATAGCACTTGCGGCATTCGCGGCGGCAAAGGGCTACAAGTTCAAAATCGGAATCCAGAACGGCGTGTCGGCAGAGCGCAGAAAGCTGCTTGAAGCATACAACGCGCAGATTGTGGACGCACCGCAGGAGCTGATTGCAGGCGTGTTTGAAAAGGGAATAGCGGCCTTTGCAGATGTCCTGAACTACTTTTTAAAGCAGACTCCCGACGGATGGACTACAAGGCAGCTTGACAACCCCGACAACATAGCGGCTCACTACAAGCACACAGGCCCCGAAATCTGGAACGACACCGACGGCAAGGTTGACATCTTTGTAGGCGGAGTAGGTACAGGCGGCTCTACACACGGCGTAAGCAAATATCTTAAGGAACAGAACAAAAACATAAAGGTTATCATAACGCAGCCGGACGCAAACGATGTAAAAAATCCTCTGGTAAAAGGAGCGGAGGACGGCGGCTTCCACGGCATACATGCTGTTCACGACGAAAACGGTCTTACCCCTATGTCTCCCGCAAACTTCAGCGACAAATATGTTGACGAATACCAGACAATCACCTACGCAGAAACGCTCCGCGCAATACACCTGCTAGCTCACTACGAGGGAATCTTTGTTGGAGCGTCGTCAGGCGCATCTCTTGCAGTCGCAATAAAGCAAGCTCTGCTTGAGGAAAACAAAGGCAAGCTGATTGTTCCGCTTCTTCCCGACAACGGAGAAAGATACCTTTCCGAAGACCTGCAGAAGGTTCGCCCCGAAATCGAAGCAAAGGCAGGCTTTTAAGGAGACCTTATGGCAATAAACACAAACACTTCTAATGTCGCCACAAGGGAAGCCAGAATAGGCTCAATCACCGGCTACATAGGAAATCTTAAGGATCTTGCGCAGAAATCTGAATGCGGCACTTTAAAAGGCTGCTCACGATGCTTCTCGCAGTCAAGCACATGTCTTTCAAGCTGCGCGCTGGGCCAGCTTTCTGCAATACGCGATGTAGCGGTAATACACCACGGTCCCGCAGGATGTTCGGTTGCAAGCGCAGGCTCCTACTACCTTGACAAGGTTATGGCAAAGAAACGAGGCGTTACGACAAGCACCGTCTATGTAGGAACGGACATGAACGAAAACGACACGATTTTCGGCTCTACGGAACAGCTCAGAAAAATAATTCTTGAGGTAAACCGCCGCTATTCGCCCAAAGCCATCTTCGTAACAAGCTCCTGCGCAACGGGCATAATCGGCGAAGACATAGACAGCGTTGTTGACGATGTACGGTCAGAGATTGATGTTCCCGTCGCATCCGTCCACTGCGAAGGCTTTAAAAGCCGCATCTGGGCAACAGGCTTCGACATTGCAGACCACGCCGTTCTTTCTACAATAGTGCAACCTCCAAAGCAGAAGCGCAACACAATCAACTTCAAGAACTTCTACGAAAGCGCACGCCCCGAAATCATAGAAATCTTCAAGAACTTTGATTTGGAGCCGGTCTTCCTGTACTGCAACTCCACTGTGGAAGAGCTTTCGCATATATCAGAGTCTCTTGCGACCACCTGCGTATGCGGAACGCTTGGAAACTACCTTGGAAACGGTCTTGAAGAAAAATACGGAGTTCCTTATGTAAGAAGCATAAACCAGTGCGGAATCACAGGCTTCGAGGCATGGCTTCGCGAGATAGGAAAGGTAACAGGACGCAGCGACAAGGTGGAGAAATACATTGCCGAGCAGAGGGCAATATACATTCCTCAGATAGAAGAGATAAAAAAAGAGCTCAAGGGTCTTCGCGCCGTGATAGGAATGGGCCCAGGCTACACCTTTGAAGTAAGCCGCGTGCTTAATGAACTTGGCATTGAGGTTGTGTGGGCGCTCGCATGGCATTACGACAAAAAGTATGAGAACGGAGATGTTCCGCCGTCAATGAAATATCTTCTGGACAACGACATAAACTTCGAGGCAAGTGTTGCCGACCAGCAGAACTTCGAGGTAATGAACATCCTGCACCGCTTCAAGCCTGATTTGTATCTTTCGCGTCATCCAGGCTCTACAGTCTGGGCAATCAAAAACGGAACCAGCGCAGTGTATGTAGCGGACGAGTACATGATTTTCGGCTACAAGCACACGCTTGAATTTGCGCAGACGATTCTTGAGAGCATAAGAAACCGCAGCTTTGAACAGAACCTTGCAAGCCGCGTAAAGCTTCCCTACACAGACTGGTGGTACACGCAGAATGTGGACGCCTTCTTCGAGTCAGAAAAAGAAACAAAAAAGGCGGCGGTCTAAAAAGGACGCGCAAGGAGTAGAACATGGCAAAGTTATTAGACAAACAGCGTTACAAGTGCGCTCTTGCCGCAATGCAGACCGTGCAGGCCATAACGCGTGCAATTCCCATACTGCATTCGGGTCCGGGCTGCGCGCAGAAGCTTTCTGACGGAACGGGAAGCTCAGGTTATTTTTCTCCCAACATTTTTCCATGTACCAGCATAAACGAAAAGGATGTTGTCTTCGGCGGAACTAAAAAGCTTGCCTCCACAATAGAAAACGCTCTCAAGGTAATAGACGCGGACCTGTATGTGGTGCTTACGGGCTGCATTCCTGAAATAGTAGGCGACGATTCGGGCGAAGTGGTAAGCCAGTTTGCCGACGCGGAAAAGCCTGTAATCTACGCTTCAACCGCAGGCTTTAAGGGCAACAACTACAAGGGCCACGAGCAGGTGGTAGACGCAATCATAACGCAGTACCTTAAGAAGGCCGGCGAAGGCGAAAGAGTAAAGGGGCTTGTAAACATCTGGGCAGATGTTCCGTATCAGGACATGTTCTGGCTGGGTAACCTTAGGGAGCTGGAGCGTCTAGTTTCGGAGCTGGGTTTTACGCCCAACACGATTTTCGGCTACCAGAGGGGCATAGAGCATGTGAACCTTATTCCCAAGGCAGAATTCAATCTGCTTGTAAGCCCCTGGGTTGGTCTTGGCAACATGAAAAAAATGGAAAAACTTCTTGGCATTCCCTACCTTCACTACCCCACTCTTCCTATCGGCGCAACAGAGACAGGAAAATTTCTTCGCGCGGTAGCAGAGTTTGCCCATGTTCCCAAGGAAAAGGTGGAGAAGGTTATAGAGGAGCATGAGTCTTACTACTACTACCTCATAGAGCGCTATGCAGATTTGTTCCTTGAGAACCGCGTTATAAACAAGCAGTTTTCGGTTGTAGCAGATGCACACTACGCGCTTGCGCTCACAAAATTTCTCGTGAACGATTTGGGACAGTTCCCCGCAAAGCAGTTTGTAACGGACGACACTCCCAAGGAATTCCAAGAGGCGATAAGAGCGGAATTTAAAAACCTCAACTACGGCATAGAGGCCGAGGTTGACTTTAACACTGACAGCTACCTTATTCACAATCAGATTAAGGAGCATGACTACCACGGTTATCCGCTTGTGCTTGGAAGCTACTACGACAAGGAGATTACGGAAGACCTTAACGGAAACTTCCTAAACATAGCATGGCCCTACAGAGACAAGGTGGTGCTGGACAACTCTTACGCGGGCTACACAGGCGGAATCCGTCTTATCGAGGACATCTACACGGTAGCAGTGCGCCGCTTCAACTAAGGAGGAAAGGCTTGGCATATTACATTGCAGTGGCTTCGTCCAACGGAACTACAGTTGACATTCATTTTGGAGCGGCATCAGAGTTCCGCATCTACAGGGTTGAGGACGATGCTTCTTTTTCTTTTGCAGAAACAAGAGCGGCTCCTGAAGAGACTGCGCAGGACTCACAGCAGAATGCCGGCAGCGAAGGCGCTGGCACTGGCTGCGGAAACGCTGACGCTGGCTGCGGAGGAGGCACAGGCGCAGGCGGCGGCTGCGGAGGTGCTGGCGGCGGCTGCGGAGGAGGCGCAGGACAGTCCGCAAAGGTAGCGTCCCTTTCCGACTGCCGCGCTGTAGTCTGCAAAAAAATAGGCTTCAATGTTCAGAAGCAGCTTGAAAAAAAAGCTATAGCCGGTTTTGATGTGGAGTGCGCCGTAGAGGACGCTCTAAAAAAAATAACTCAGTACTTTTACAAAATTGACAACCATATAAGTCTTGCAAAGCGCTGAGCCTTGCACAAGGAGTTCAAAGTGGCAGTACAGTATTCAGGCGTCAGGGAAAGCAAACCGGGACGCATAAACGACGCGGGAAACACAAGCACGGAATTTGAAAAGCAGTTTGCAAAGGGCTGCCTTAAGCGTGCCGACCGCAGTTTTGCTCAGGGGCTGCAATGTCAGCAGATAAACAGCATGGCATGTCTTATGAGCCTTGAAGATTCCGTGTTCATAAGCCACTCTCCTCAGGGCTGCGTGGGCTGCACTATAATGGCGGTCGATATGTTCCGAGTGGGACAGGCGCACAGAGGCGTAAAGAACATTCAAAACCCGAGGATAATAGTAACGAACCTTGACCAGAAAAGCGTCGTCTTCGGCGGCGAGCAGAAGCTTAGGGAATCTGTGCAGAAGGCTGTTGAGCGCTACAATCCCAAGCTCATCTTTGTATATGCTTCCTGCGCCTCGGGCATAATAGGAGACGACATAGACGCGATATGCGAAAGTCTTTCTGAAGAATACGGCGGAAGAACAATAATCCCCATACACTGTGAAGGCTTTAAATCAAAGGTATGCGCCTCGGGCTTTGACGCAGCCTTTCTTGCAATAAACAAATACATACTCAAAAAGGAAAAGAAGCCGACTGTAAAAAATCTTGTAAATCTTTTTGCTCCGACTACAGTAAGCTATGCAGACCAAAAGGAAATGGAGCGAATGCTTTCTCTTATAGGAGCAGAGGCAAACTACATTCCGTTCTACAGCTCGCTCGAAAAAATACAGCGCATTCCTCAGGCGGTTGCATCCACTTCTATCTGTAAGGTGTTCGCCGACGAATTCATGAAGACGCTGCAGGAGGACTACGGCATTCCCTACTCGCACACAGTAATGCCAATCGGCATAAGAAACACGGACAAATGGTACAGGGGAATCGCCAAGGTTTTAGGAAAAGAAGCCGAGGTGGAAGAAATAATTTCCCGTGAGCATACGCGCATAGAGCCTTTGGTTGCAAAAATCCGCGAAAGGCTTGAGGGCAAAAGAGTTTTTATCTGCGGAGGTACAGGACGAAGCTTTGCAGCGGCGGCCCTAATAGACGACTTTGGAATGAAGCTTGTAGGTCTTGAGACTCCGACATACGACGACGACGCGCAGACAGACATTGAATATCTTAACGGAATACACAAGGACTTTATTGTGGATGTGGCGAACATGCAGCCCTTCGAGCAGGTCAACCTTGTAAAAAAGCTTCAGCCTGATGCATTCATCGGAGTTCCAGAGTGGGCGGCCAAGCTAGGCATTCCTACAACGCATGTTCTGGACGGAAAACGCCCCACAATGGGCTACGACGGACTTTTATACTTAGGAAACAAAATCGCAGACCAGCTGAGCAATCCCGGCTTTAATAAAAAACTTGCGTCTCATGTAAAGCTTCCGTACAAGGACAGCTGGTACGAAGAGGACGCGTTCAAATATATTGTGGGGGTATAAGAAATGTCTTTTATAACAGAAAATCCCAGAGGCGGCTGTGTGCTTGCAGGAATAAATTCTGTTCTGGGCGCATTGGACAGAGTATGCCCCGTTTTGCATTCAGGACCCGGCTGCTGTATGCAGACAACTGCTGCAGAGCAGGGACAGAGCGGGAAAAAGCATTCCTGCTTCGTAAGCGGAGTGTCGCTTCCCTCTAGCAACATGCTTGAAAAGGAGGTCGTCTTCGGCGGAGTGGAAAAGCTTCGCACGACCATTCAGGGCGCAATAGACATAATCGACGCGGACGCATACTTTGTGCTTACAGGCTGCACGGCAGGAATCATAGGCGACAACATAAAATCAGTTACAGAGGAATTTACAGAGAAGGGGCATAAGGTTTACGCCATAGACACCCCCGGCTTTGCAGGAGACTCAAACCTCGGCTACGAAACAGTTTGGAACACATTCATAGAGCAGGTAATAAAGGCTCCCGAAAAGAAGAATCCCAAGCTGGTGAACATATTCGGCATAGTGCCTTACCACGACCCGTTCTGGAGCGGCACACTGGAGGAGCTTGACAGAATTCTTTCCAAGCTGGGGCTTACGGTAAACACCTTCTTTACAAAGCAGCAGGGCTTGGAGGCGGTGGAGCATTGTGCAGAGGCAGCTCTTAACATCATAGTGAACCCGTGGCTTTTCAAGGGGCCTGCAAAAAAGTTCGAGGAAAAGTTTGCAGTTCCCTCGCTAAGGTTTCCGTTCGCACCAATCGGAGCAACAGACACAAGCGCATTCGTAAGGGCTGTTGCAGAAAAGCTTTCGCTAGACAGAGAGCTTACGCAAAGGGTCATAGACGAGGAAGAAAGCTATGTCTACCGCTACCTTGCGCAGGCAATAGGAGTCCTAAGCTGGAAACGCTTTGCCGTAGCAGGAGATGCCTCCAGTGCAATCGCCATCACGCGCTATCTTGCAAACGACTACAGCTTTACTCCTGTTCTTGTAATCATTACGGAGCCTATATTCCGCCCAGAAGACAAGGAGCGCATTATAAAAGCCGTAACGGAGCTTGAGTATGCCGAGGCACCTCGCGTTGTATTTGCAAGCGACCAGTGGGAAATAAATCAGGCTGTAAAAAACGAGCCGAGCGACATAACTCTTTTAGTGGGCAGCACAAACGAAAAGGAAGTCGCGCTGGAAGCAGGCATTCAGTTTCTTAACGCGACATTCCCCATGAACGAGCGTCTTGTATTCAACAGAACCTACTGCGGCTACAGGGGAAGCCTTACCTTTACGGAGGACCTGTACGACAATCTGTAAAAAAAAAGTTAAAAACCTATTGACAAACTAGGAAATACCCCGTATACTCAACTTGAAAATACCCACTAGTTAGGTAGGAATAAAACTTAAACAGACACTTTGGAGGAATTATTATGAGCGACATCAAACAGAGTTCACTGGAACTGATTGGAAAAACACCCATCTTGCAGCTTAACGGCTATGCAAAAAAAGCAGGAATCAAAGACGCAACCATTCTTGCAAAGTTGGAATACCTTAATCCGGCAGGAAGCGTAAAGGACCGTGTTGCACTTGCAATGATAGAGGATGCGGAAAAGAAGGGCATCCTTAAACCGGGCGCAACAATCATAGAGCCTACAAGCGGAAACACAGGAATCGGTCTAGCGGCAGTTGCAGCTGCCAAAGGATACAAGGCAATCCTGACCCTGCCCGAGACAATGAGTGTAGAAAGACGAAACCTTCTTAAGGCATATGGTGCCGAAATCGTACTTACCGAAGGCGCAAAAGGAATGAAGGGAGCCATTGCAAAGGCAGAAGAACTTCACGCTGCCACACCAGGAAGCATAATCCCGGGACAGTTTGTAAATCCTGCTAACCCTGCAATCCATAAAAAAACTACAGGACCCGAAATCTGGGAACAGACAGACGGCAAGGTAGATATTTTTGTAGCAGGAGTCGGAACTGGCGGAACAGTTACAGGCGTGGGAGAATTCCTTAAGGAAAAAAATCCCAATGTAAAAATTGTGGCAGTTGAGCCAGCAACAAGTCCAGTACTTTCAAAGGGAGAAGCAGGTCCTCATAAGATTCAGGGCATAGGTGCAGGATTCATTCCTGATGTCCTTAACACAAAAATCTATGACGAAATCCTTCCCATCGAAAACGATGACGCATTTGCAGAAGGCAGACTGTTTGCTCAGAGCGAAGGAATCCTTGTAGGAATTTCTTCAGGAGCAGCCCTTAAGGCAGCACGCATTCTTGCAGAAAGACCAGAAAACAAGGGGAAAGTTATTGTAGCACTTCTTCCGGATTCAGGAGACCGCTACCTTTCAACTCCCCTTTTTAGCGGCAACTGATTTTGTTTGGACGCACTCCCCCTTTTAGTTTTTTTTCTAAGAGGGAGTGCAGTTGTTTAATTTTTTTTTGCACTAAATCCCTAGTATTTTACTATGTTTTTTTTAGATAGGGAAAGGAGCGTAAGGCATGGCAAAGAGCTTTCAAGAAATACAGCAGAACCATCCCTGCTTTGGACAGGGAAGAGCTCACACTGGTCGCATACATCTTCCAGTTTGCCCTGGATGTAACATTGCATGCCGCTTCTGCGAACGCAGCCTTAACACAACAGAAAATCGCCCCGGCGTAACAGGAAAAGTCTTAAAGCCTGAGGAAGCAGTTCCGCTGGTGGCAAAGGCATTGGAAATAAGTCCAGACATCAAGGTTGCAGGCATTGCAGGACCGGGAGACACTCTTGCAAGCAACAACGCGCTAAAAACCTTCCGCCTTATAAAAAAGGAATTTCCTCAGCTTATAAAATGCATGAGCACCAACGGACTTCTGCTTTCTGAAAAAGCGGACGAAATCGTAAAGGCAGGAGTAGACACTTTAACCGTAACAGTAAACGCGGTTGACCCCAAGATAGAGGCAGAGCTCAACGACTACATAATCTATCACGGAAAAAAAATTGAAGGTGAAGAAGGAGCCTCCATTCTCATAAAAAATCAGTTGGAAGGAATTAAGAAAGTTTCTTCGGCTGGAATAACAGTAAAGGTTAACACAGTTCTTGTTCCCCGCATAAACGGCTCGCACATAGAAGAAATTGCAAAGGCTGTTAAAGAAGCGGGCGCAACAAAGTACAACATAATTCCGCTTATTCCCACTGCAAAGCTCAAGGACGAGCCTGCTCCCACCTGCGCACAGATTCACGCGGCAAGGGCGGCGGCTGCAAAGCACATCACGCTGTTCCTTCACTGCAACCACTGCCGCGCAGATGCGGTAGGCGTTCCAGGAAGGAGCGAATACTCGCAGCTTTTGTATGCAAACTTAGGAAGCATAAAGGAAAACTTTTCTCATGGATGATTTTTCTAAATACAAAGTTGCCCTTGCTTCGTCAGACGGCATAAATGTCAATGTCCACTACGGAAGGGCAGAAGAATTTTTTATATATGCTGTAGACGATGCAGAAGGATACGATTTTATAGAAAGCCGAAAGGTAACTCCTGTATGCATGGACGGAAGCCACATCAAACCGCTCATGGAGCAGAGCACAGCACAGTTTGCGGACTGCCGCTATGTATGCGCAAGCAGAATAGGTAACGGCGCAGCTTCAAGCCTTGCTTCTCACGGAATAACAGCAATGGAGCTTCCGGGAACAGTTGAAGAGGCAATATATAAAATATGGAAGTACAATCAGGTTCAAGGCCTGTTTAACTAATAAGGAGACTACAATGGCAGAACTAAGACAAATTGCAATCTACGGAAAAGGCGGAATAGGAAAATCCACCACAACGCAGAATCTTACCGCAGGACTTGTGGAGCACGGAAAAAAAGTAATGGTTGTAGGCTGCGACCCTAAGGCAGACTCTACCCGTCTTTTGCTCGGCGGACTTGCACAAAAAACCGTACTGGACACAATCCGCGACGAAGGCGAAAATGTAGAGCTTGACCGCATAATGCGCACCGGCTTCGGAGGAACAAGATGCGTTGAATCAGGCGGACCCGAGCCTGGTGTAGGCTGTGCAGGACGCGGAATAATAACTTCAATCAACATGCTGGAAAATCTTGGCGCATACACTGATGACCTTGACTTTGTATTTTACGATGTTCTGGGTGATGTCGTATGCGGAGGCTTTGCTATGCCTATTCGAGAGGGAAAGGCTAAGGAAATCTATATAGTTGCCTCAGGAGAAATGATGGCCCTCTATGCCGCCAACAACATTGCAAAGGGAATAAGCCGTTACGCAAAGGCAGGAGGAGTAAGACTGGGCGGAATAATCTGCAACAGTCGCAATGTAGACCGGGAACTTGACCTTCTTCGTGCGTTCAGCAAAGAACTGGGAACACAGCTTCTGTATTTTGTTCCAAGAGACAACATAGTTCAGCGTGCAGAAATAAACCGCAAGACAGTAATCGAATACAAGCCCGACTCAAATCAGGCAAACGAATACCGCAACCTTGCGGAGGCTGTAATCAACAACACAATGTTCACAATTCCTACTCCTATGACGCAGGAACGCCTTGAGCAGATTCTTCTTGAATACGGTCTTATGGATATGGCGGACGACTACAAGATTTAGCATAAACAGGAGGCGGCAGCCATGCCCTTATCAATCGAAACAAAATGCATCCACTTGGAAAACGAAAAGGAAGACATTGCAAACTGTAAGCACTACGGCTCAATCAGCTTTCCTATTTATCAAACAGCAACCTACGCGCACCCTGCTGTAGGAAAAAGCTCAGGCTTCGACTATTCGCGGCTTCAGAATCCTACGAGGGAGCAGCTGGAAAAAATTGTATGCTCTCTTGAGCATGGCACTGATGCTTTTGCACTTTCTACGGGAATGGCTGCAATCACGCTTCTTATGGAGCTGTTCAAACCGGGTGACCATCTTATCGTGGACTCTGATTTGTACGGCGGAACAATTAGGCTGTTCGACAACATCTCTGTAAAAAACGGAATTAAATTTACGCGAGCAAACTGCTCCGCAGAGAACCTTGAGCCTCTTATTACAAAGGACACAAAGGCAATCTACATAGAAACGCCCACAAACCCCATGATGAATGTTACCGACATTGCAAAGACTGCAGCTCTGGCAAAGGCACACGGCATTCACCTTATCGTAGACAACACATTCATGTCGCCCTACTTTCAGAATCCTCTTGATTTAGGAGCGGACATTGTAATTCACAGCGGAACAAAATTCCTAGCAGGACACAACGACACTCTTGCAGGCTTTATCGTAACCAACAATGCAGAGGTTCAGGAGCGTCTTCGCTTTTTTATAAAGACAACAGGCGCAGGACTTTCTCCGTTCGACAGTTGGCTTTTGCTGCGCGGAATAAAAACTCTTGCGGTGCGCATGGAGAAATCTGAGCAGACGGCGCAAAAAATTGCAGAATGGCTTAAGACGCAGAAGAATGTAGAAAGCGTAATCTACCCGGGGCTTAAAGAGCATCCAGGTTACGAGATAACAAAAAAGCAGTCGCGCGGCTTCGGCTCTATGTTAACATTCAGAGCGACAAGCACAGAAAAAGCGCTCTCTGTCTTAAGCAAAGTGAATCTGATTAAATATGCGGAAAGTCTTGGCGGTGTGGAAACTCTTATCACTTACCCGACGACGCAGACACACGCAGATGTGCCGGAGGAGCTTCGCCTTAAGAACGGAATAACTCCTTCAACATTAAGGCTTTCTGTAGGACTTGAAAACGCAGACGACCTTATTGCAGACCTTGCGCAGGCATTGGAATAACAGCCTCTAAAGAGACCCTCCTTAAAGAGACACGCACTCGTCGCATTCGGCAAGAACTGATTTGTCATGGCTTACAAGTATGACGGTCTTACCGGATGCGGCAACGCTTTTAAAAATGCGAACAATCTGCTCGGTTCTTTCCTCGTCTACGGATTCCGTAGGCTCGTCAGCAATAACTGTATCGGGATTGTTTATAAGTGCGCGCGCTATAAGCACACGGTGATTCTCCCCACCAGAAAGCTCCCTGGGCCAGCTCTTTTCCAAATGGGCTATACCAAGCTCGTTAAGAAGATACCTTGCCCGCTCGTTTATAAAGGCCGCATCCTTTTTCTGGCTGTCATCTAAAAAATACGGAAGGCGTACATTGTCAAAGACGGTAAGGTTTTCAAGAAAGCTCTGCTCCTGCGAGACAAACCCAATGTTCCTGTTTCTGAACAGGCTAAGCTCCTTGTCGTCAAGAGAAAAAATGTCGGTAACGGAGCCGTCTCTGTTTGCATAGAGAATGCTTCCGCTGTCAGGCTTCTGTAGTCCTGCAATCAAAGAAATAAGGGTGGACTTTCCTGCCCCTGACTTTCCTTCTACGCCTAAAAAAGCTCCGTCGTTTATTACAAGCGAAAAATCGTCAAGCACTTTAATAACCCCGCGTGGGGAAAAAAAACTTTTTGTAATGCTTTTTATTTCTATCATTTTACTTCTCCATAAGGCTCAAGCCTAGAAATGCGAAGCGCGCTCTTTAGCGATGCGGCAAGGCATGCAAGAACAGAAAGCACGAACGAAAGCAAAGCAAAAGCTGCAATCTGCCAGACACTGCTAAGCGAAAAAGGCAGCGTGATTTTCTGCGAAATAAGAATGTTGAACGGCAGCACGATTATTGCCGCTACAAAGATTCCTATTGCAGCACCGCTTGCCCCCAGAACGGCCGCCTCCCTAAAAACAAGAGACGCGAGCTTTGAATGGTTTGCACCCAGAACACGCAGCACGGAAAATTCCTTAAGGCGCTCGTTAAGAGAAAGCGAGAACACTACCGCAAGCGTAAGAACCGCAATTATAAAAACCACCAAGCATATCGCGTAGATAAAAATCAGAAGAGAGGAAAGCTTTTGCGCAAAGGTAGAGACAAACTGCTCAGCCTGTATAATCTGAATTTTTTCTTTTTCGCCCACAGCAGTTTTTATGCGAAGCGATGTTCCGTCTGCGCTGTAGCCGTCCTTAAGGCGCACAAGAATTACGCTTGTTTTGCTAAGAGTGTCGCCGTCAGAAATAAAGCCGAAGCCCTTTTCCTTTGCATCAGTAAAAATGCTCTGCAATGTGGAAAGGTCCGCAAAAATAACATTATCCATACCGGTGCCGCTCTTTGAAAGCTTTGAAGTAACCTCATGCTCCCCTCCGAAGAAGCGCACCTTGTTTTTTTCAAGGGTGATGTTGCTTCCTGCAAAAAGCATTCCGTTACCCGACTCTTTTATTTTGGAGCCGGCCCAGCTCTTTACTATAAAGTCGCTCTCCAAATCAAAGCCGATTATCTGAATGGGAAAATCGCAGCAGCTTTCGGAAAGACTGGTAAGATAAAACTGACCTGTAGCAGCCTCCACGCCTTCTACGCCCCTTACGATGTCCTCAACCGCTTTATCCATGTAAAAGTAGCTTGGCTCGCCGGACAAAAGCACTCCCTCTGCCTTTGACTCGTAACCTTCTGGAACAATCATAAGGTCTGCTCCTATGCGTGACTGTATTCCGTTTATGCCGCTTCTTAGACTTGAAACAAGAACGAGAGAGCTGAACAGAACAGCTGCAGAAAGCGCAATAATCGCAATCAGCGCAGCCGTTCTGTACGGCTTTCGTTTTATGTTTGAAAAAGCAAGTCCTGTAACAGTTATTGCTTTTTCCATAAGCTTACGCTCTGAACAACCGCGGCAACAGCTGTAACAATTCCAAGCACGACAAGCACCGGCTTAGAGACAGCATTGCAGTGCATGGTCTTCATTCCGCACACACCGATTATCACCGTAGGAATAAGAATCACACCGAGGGCATTAAAAAGAATTCCGAAGTTAATTCCAAGCTGAAAATTCTTGTCCGCAAAGAAAAACTTTACAATTCCCAAAGCAGCAACAGTTATTCCCAAGAAAAGCTCAACGCGTGCAGTCCAATGGCACTTCATTATTTTTTCTGCTGTAGAGCAGACCTCCGCGAATGTGTACGGAGCAAGCGCGATAACTGCACCCAAAACAACAAAGATTATTGCAAATACAAAACGATTCGCCTTCATTTTTTAGCTCCTATCCTCATAGATGGCAGTGTATGTCTTTGTGGCACTGTCATAGGTATATCCGTCAGGCACACCGAAAATCTCTATGTAGCCTTCGCTTATAAACTTCTCGATGTCGGTAGAGGCTTTAAGAATTCCCACAGTCTGAAGCTGGCGTGCAGCATCTGCGAAGGTTTTCTTTCCAAGAGAACGGCTAGGCCTAAAGTTGATTTCCTCAAGCAGCGCGGTGTTGAAGTCCAAATCACCAGAAACCAAATCATTCTCTATCTGAAGCTGTGCAGCTGCGCGCGGCTCTGCCTCTACAAAAGCAGCGGCCTTCTGCAGTGCGCGTGTAACGGCGGCAGCGCCCTCAGGATTTTCCCTAAGAAGCTTGTGAGTTACAAACTGCTGGCAGCAGTACTCGTTGGCAAACTTTTCGTCTATGCCGGTGTCAAGAATTTTTCTGAAGCCGTAGGCAAGCTCGCCTGTAGTTGCAACAGGGTCATGCGCACCTATAGCGTCAACAGCACCGTTGTTAAGAGCAATTGCAAGGTCACTTGAAGCATAAGCCACAAATTCAACCTCGTTGTTCTCTGCGGTAACGCCTACGCCAAGGTCAAGAAGCTTTCGCTTCAAGTGCATGACGCTTGAGTCCGCAAGTCCCGGAACACCGATTGTCTTACCGCGTAAGTCCGCAACGGTATAGATATCGCTGTCAGCGCGAACATAATACTTTGTACATCCGATGTGGATTCCTGATGTGAACGAAATAGGAAGACCGTTCTCCATTGCCTGCATCTGCGTAGCATACAAGCCGTAGCCTGCATCAACCTTACCAGAAGCAATCATTTCTGCAAGAGTTGCGCCGCCTTCCACAACCTGAACATACTCCGCCTTCTGTCCTATTGCAGAAAGCTCCTCGTCAAACAGTCCCAGCTTCATAGCAACATGAACAGGAGCCGCACACAAGCCGCCTGTCTGAAAGTTTATGCGGACAACCTTTACATCGTCCCCGCTTGAAGAGGATGCACCGGACTTCTTATTGCATCCCGACAGAACAAGAGCTGCCGCAACAACTGCAAGCGCACCTGTCATCCAAAGTGTTTTTTTCATAAGCAAACCTCCTTTCTTATGATGTGCCGTATTTTTATTTTTAAATTGCATATTCAACCTCCTGAACCTTTCCTGCATAATCCAGGATTTCAAGAATCTTCGTGCGATAGTGAAGGAACACATCCTGACTTCTTGCACGGGGATGGCTCAAATCTATTCTGATGATTTCTTCAACCTTGGCAGGACGCGGAGACATTACTACAACGAAATCGCTTAAGTAAACCGCCTCGTCAACATCGTGCGTTACCATGACCATAGTCGTGTTGTGCTCCTTCCACAGGCGAAGAATCTCGTCCTGCATGGTCATTCTTGTAAACGCGTCCAAAGCACCCAGCGGCTCGTCCAAAAGAAGAATCTTAGGATGCCCCACAAGCGCACGGGCAAGGCTAGCCCTCTGGTTCATTCCGCCCGAAAGCTGATGCGGAAAGCTTTTTTCAAAGCCCTTAAGCCCCACAAGATTTATGAACTTGTCAACATCAGCCTTGCGCTCCTTGTAGATATGACGCGCCCTAAGCCCGAACGAAATGTTGTCGCGAATGTTAAGCCACGGAAAAAGATTTGCCTGCTGGAATGCAAAGCCTCTGTCGCTTCCGGGTTTTGTAACCTTCACGCCGTCAACAGCAACATCGCCCGCGGTAGGTGTCTCCAGTCCTGCAATGCAGCGCAAAAGAGTTGTCTTTCCGCAGCCGGAGGGTCCTATCAAAGAAACAAAGCTTCCTGCAGGAATAGTAAAGTCTACTCCGTTCAAAGCGGTAACCTGCTCTTCCCCCTCACCTCCGAAGATTTTTGTTACGCCGTTAATTTTTATCTCGCCGTTTGTCGCTACCATTTGATAAGCCCCTTCTGCCAACCGAGCAGTTTTGAACGCACTTTGAAAAGCGCAGAAATAATCACGGTACAGAAAACCGCAATCATAATAAGACCTGCATAAACTCCGCTGTAAAGCATCATTGCCTTCTGCCAGCTTATGTACCAGCCTATTCCGTATTTTGCGCCGAACATTTCAGCGGTCATAAGCGCGATGAACGCGGCACATATTCCGTTGAACACACCTTGGAAGATGTTCGGCAGAGCAGCAGGAACCGCAATTTTGAACACCTGAAAAAATGTTCCTGCTCCCAAGGTTTTTCCCACCTCAAAGTAGACCTTAGTCGTATTCTGAATGCCTGAGCTTGTCATAAGCTGAACCGGAAACCAAACCGCAAGCGCAATGATGAACACGCTGGCTCCGAACGGTGTCGGAAAGGTTGTAAGAACAAGAGGAATCCATGCAGTTGCAGGAATCGGTCCGATAAGCTTTATGTAAGGATTTATCCAGTAGTAAACCTTCTGCGAGAAGCCCAAAAACACTCCGGTAATAAAGCCGGCAATGATTCCCCAGAAAACACCGAGCGCCATGAGCTTGAACGAATACCACACGCACTTTAGAAGAAGCTCGTGCGAGTCAACAAAAACAGCAAGTATGTTGTCGTAGCTTGGAAAGAAAAGCACGGGCAGAAGAGCAGCCTTCGCAGTAATAACATTTATGACAGTTACAACAATACCTGCGCCGAACAAAAACGGCCCTTTGTTATAAAGTTTTTCTTTAATCGGCTTTATAAAAAGCGAAAGAACAAAAAACAGAACAGCAAGCGCAAGCAAAATCTGAAGGAGACCCGTGTAGTAGTTCTTAACCGCAGCAGGATGAAGCGGACTGTTCGGAACTGCATTCTGCACAATAAGAGCAACAAGAACTCCGAGCGCAGGAAACAGCCGCCAGAGCACAGACTTAATTTTTGCAATCATATCGCACCTCAAAAAAAACACCTCTCTCCGATTCACAGGAGGTAAATTGTCAGTAGTAATTACCTACCAACTTGCTATGTTATACAAAATAAAAAGAGTTTTGTATAATACAAATTTCTTATTGAGGGTATAGAAAAATTTTATAGCAAAAACGAGCAAACATGTTTTCAAAAAAAATCATAAGAGGTAAAATGAACGCATGAAAAAATCAATGACGATAATATATCCCGAGTACAACGGACTCTACATAAACCTTACAAACCGCTGCCCCTGCGCATGCACCTTCTGCATAAGACAGAAGGCTGACGGCGCGGAATTTGAAAATGTAGAAAGCCTGTGGCTGGAAAAAGAACCTACCGCAAAGGAAGTAACTGACGCAATAGAGCAGGAAGCAAAAACAGAACGCTTTGCCTCGTACAAGGAATTTGTTTTCTGCGGATACGGCGAGCCTACGGAAGCGCTTGATGTTCTTCTTGAGGTGGCAGACTTTCTTAAAAAAAATTATTCTCTTCCTGTAAGAATAAACACGAACGGTCTTGGCGACTTGATTAACAAGAAGCACATTGCGCCGCTTCTTAAGGGAAAGATAGACTGCGTTTCCATAAGCCTTAATTCAAGCGATGCAGAAATCTACGAAAAAATCGTGCGCCCTGTTTTTAAAGACAAGGCGTATCCCGCGCTGCTTTCTTTTGCAAAGGAGGCGGCTCTTTATGTTCCGCGCGTAGTGCTTACCACAGTCGCAACCACAATCAGCAGAGAAGACGAAGAGAAATGCACAAGGCTTTGCGAAGGCATGGGCGTAGTTCACCGCATAAGAAAATTCGCGGAATACAAATAGAGCCGGGTCAGCAGGAAAAGCCCGCAATGTGAAGGATGCGCCTTATAGCGTCAATGTAAGTTAGGCTGATGTTGTTCATGCGCATGTCCTTTGGAGTTATGTAGCCCAGCTCGAAGGTACGCGAAACATCATCCTCAAGATTCTTAAGCGGAATGGGAATGTAGTCGCCATCGCTTTCTTCGCCCAGCACTCCTGACAAAAAGGTGTAGCCGTTAAGAGATTTTAAAAGGCTAAGAACTGTGTCGCGGTCAGCAACCGTTATGGACTGTGTAAGCTCGCGCCTCTTTCTTACCTCCTCCGTAAAGAAGGCAGTAAGGTCGCTCTGGTCATAGGTTACGAACTGGAATTCAGAAAGCTCGTCCAAAGAGATTGATTCTTTTTCTGCAAGAGGATGCGTCTTGTAAAGATAGACGAAGGCATTGCATTCAGTAAGATGATGGAACACTACATTGCGCCCCTCAAGAGATTTAAGCATTGCCTCGCGGTTTGCGTCGCTCAGGTAGATAATGCCCAGCTCGCTCTTACCGGAGGCAACATCATCTATTACCTCGCCCGCCTTCATCTCGCGAAAGGTAAAATCGTAGCCGTCAGGAGAAAATTTTTTTACGACCTCAACAAACGCCTTGCGCGCAAAAGCATAGTACAAGGTTGAGACGGAAAAGGTCTTGTGCTCTTTTTCTGTGTAGCGTCGCAGCAGCTCCTCATAATTTTTGTACAGAACCCTTGCGTCCTCTACAAAATTCTTTCCGCGTTCGGTAACGGTTACTCCTCGCGCACTGCGGTTAAAAATCTGAAAGCCAAGCTCGTATTCCGCATCATGCACGCTGCTTGTCAAAGACGGCTGTGAGATGTAAAGTTTTTCCGCCGCCTTGTTAAGAGAACCGTTTTCCGCAACGCCAAGAATGTACTTTATCTGTTGGAGAGTCATTCGCCAAACAAATCCGTACTCAGATAGCGCAGACCTGTGTCAGGAAAAATTACTACAATGTTTTTTCCTGCAAACTCTTCACGATGAGCAATCTGAGTGGCACCCCACAAAGCCGCACCGCTAGAGTTACCGACAAGAACGCCGTCTGTTTTGGCAACATCGCGTGCAGCCTGGAAAGCGCCGTTAGAGTCGGCAACCAAAACCTCCTCGTAAACGCCTTCCTTGTACTTGCCGTCGTCACGAAGACTTGGAGGAACGCGATCGAACGGAACATCGGTAAAGTTGTGTATGCCGGTAAGAATTTTGTCGTCTGCAGCAGGCTCTACCGCAAACACCTTTACGCTCTTGTCCTGCTCGTGAATGTAGTCGCTTATGCCGCGGATTGTTCCTGCCGTTCCTACGCTCGCAACCACAGCCGCAAGGTTACCGTCGGTGTCCTTCCAGATTTCCGGACCTGTTGAGTCGTGATGCGCCACAGGGTTGAGCGGATTTATCATCTGGTCAACAAAGTAAATGTCATCTCCTGCCGCCACCCGTTCACGAATGTGCTGCTTAAGGATGTTCGTTGCCGCAACAAAGTCGTTGTTGGTAGCCTTAAGCGCGTCCTGCAGCTCGGGAACATCTCCAATTTTTGTAACATTGGCACCAAAGGCCTTCATTACCTGAAGACGCTCCCTGCTTACTCCTTCCTGCAGATAAATCTGAACCTTGTAACCCTTCATTGCACCGATTGCACTTACTGCAATTCCAGTGTTTCCGCTAGTGTATTCAATAAGAGTAGTTTTTCCTGGAACAATTTTCCCCTCACGCTCAGCGTCTTCAATAATCCGAAGTACAATTCTGTCCTTAATGCTTCCAATCGGATTGAAGTATTCAACCTTCGCAAGAAGATGCGCCTTTAAGCCGTGCAGCTTTTCGTAACCGTGCAGGCGTACCAAAGGAGTGTGTCCTACTAATTCCGTAAGTGAGTTGTGAATGTTTGCCATTATTTTTTTCCTTCCTCTTTTATAAATTTTTCGTTACTCTGCTCATACCACCATTTTGTGTAGGGCAATTTGATTCTTGCCGCAAGATTTTTTTCAAAGGAACGATTGGTAACTGTATCGCGGATAAGCTTTGCAAAACTCAGCGTTCCTTCGTAACCGAACACAGTGTATTCGTCAGCAACAAAGACAGCCGCATAGCCCTGCTTGATTGCCCAGACGGTTGTTCCCGGGTGACGGCTAAAGTACACATCGGGCTTGAAGTGATTGAGTATGTTAAGCACCTCGTAGTTCTGCTGGTCTGCAACTGCAACCTTCATATCTTTTGGCGAAGTCTTAAGAAGATGCTCCAGTGCAGGAGGAACCTGACCGTTGTCGTACTTGTAGTCGTAGTGCCAGGCAAGAGCGTAGTCAATTGTCATTCCAAATTCCTGAAGCACCCGAGCAATTTCGTATGTAAAACCAGGACCCATTCCAATAACGGCACGCAAGCCCTTAAGAGATTTTGTAACGGCCTCAATCTGGGGCATGTAGATTTCGCGCTGCTTTTTTATGTAAGCCTCAGCCTCTTCCCTCTTACCTATTGCGTCTCCTATTCCGCGAAGCCATGTCTCAAAGCCTGTTACGCCCGAATGATTTATCGTGCGCACATAGGGAACTCCGTAGGTTTCTTCAAGAGCGTTACCAAGATATGTTCCCAAGGTTCCGCAGATACATACAGTACACAGGGCCTCGCTTAAGTGAGAAAGCTCTTCAATAGTGGAGTTGCAGTACAAAAACTGAGGCTCAGCGTCGAACACCTCGTTAAAGATTTTTGTAATCTGAGGGCGTGCGCTTTCGTAGAAGTTCTTTATGTTGATTACGCGCCTCTTCTGCTTAGGAGGCTTTACTATTCCCTGCAGGACGGCATGGTCAGAGATGTCGAATCCACTTGCCCAGATGCGGCTTTTAAAGCCTTCGCAGTGGACGGGAATTACAGGAACAGGGAGCTCCGCGTCAAGGTCGCTTGCAACACCGTCAACATCCTCGCCTGTAACGCCAGACACGCAGCTTGAAGAAACAAAAATGGCATCAGGCTTGTAGGTTTCGTAAGTGTGAAGAATAATTTTTCTAAGGTCGCCCGTCGCGCCGAACACGGTGTCCTTTTCGTTAAGGTCTGTGCATACAAAAACAGAATTCGTCGTCTTGTTTACGCGGGCGGCAATCTGACCGAACTTAACATTGTCGTTACTTGCCATTGCGGTGCAGCCGGCAGGAGCGTGGTAGACAACAGCGACATTTCTTATTGCGGCAAGGGCATTAAGAGCACATCCTGAAAGACATGAACTTGACTGACTAAAGCATCGTTCTCTGTTACGGAGGCTTCCGTCTTCTGAGCGTTTTACCAAAGTATCAAGGTCACCTACAAATCCTGTAATTGAACCAAGACGATTTTCTCTAATTGCAACATTAGCGTTTTTAAAGTTATATGGCATACTTCCTCCTACAGTTTAAGCTTGCTCATTGCCGCCGTGAAAATCTGCTCCAGAAGATGAAGTCCTCCAGAGTAACCTGCTATGTGATCATTGATTACAAGTTTTTCAAGCATGGGGTAACTGACATTTACAAAGTGTGCTCCTAAAGATGCCGCCAGTTTCTTTTCCCAGTTTGAACCAAGTATGAGCGGAGTTCCTGAAAAGTCTGAATTTTTTATCTGTTCATGAATTTCGTGACCGTCAGTTGTAAACAAAACCTCTGTCGTAATTCCGTAATTAAGTTTGTTCAATTCCGCAGAAATTTTTTCTCTTGATGATTTAGGTGCGTCATCAGTAATAAAGATTTTTTCGGGGAAGAGTCCCATGTCGTTTACAAGAAATTTTGTTACCGCAATAGCATACTGACTGTCGCTCACAACTGTAAAGCGCTTACCAAGAATTCGCGTCTCAAGCAGAGTGTCTGCGAAGCGCTCTATGTAGTAGTAGAATTCAGATTCTTTTTCTGCAATCACCCTTTCTACAAGAGCTTTGTCCGCTCCGGTAAACTCCTGAACAGCGTGCAGAAATTTCGTTGTCTCCGTTGCACCAATCGGAAGAACAGGATACTGCAAGAGCGGAATTTTAAAGCGCTGCTCAAGATATTTTGCGCTTTCCAAACCTGCCCAAGGCGAAACAAGAATTGTAAATTCCGCGATAGGAATTTTATTCAAATTCTCAAGCCCGCGTCCGAAGCCGAAGATTGTGTTGGGCTTAAGACCAATGCTTTCAAGAAGAGACTCTAGCTCGCGAAGGTTTCCAAGCCAGTAGGGGTCCTGCTGCGGAGGAGCAACAAAAAGATTCACCAGATTCTTTTCTTTTTTGCCGGAATAAAAATCAATCACCTCGTCGCGGCTAAAATACTGCTCGAAGATAGATTTTAAAATCCAGTCGTGGCCCACATAGTTGTTGCCCTTGAAGCCGGGGGTCTTTGCCCACACCACGGGCTTTTCCGCGTCAGAAAAATTTCCCGCAACCTCTTCAATGTCGTCGCCGATTATTTCTCCTGTGCAGCCTGAAAGCACCACGAACAAATCCGCGTCTATAACCTTAAGAGCATTTTCTATTGTAGAGCGCAGCTTTGCACTGCCGCCAAAGACAACTTCCTTCTCGCTTATGGAAGTGCACGGAAAAATGTTGGGACTGTAGCGTCCGCTTGTGCCGTTGTTATCGTTCAGCTTTGAGGCGCAGCCCGGTCCGGAATGAAGAATCGGAATTGCGCCGGGAATAGCCTGAACCGTCTGCATTGCAGCGAGTGCGCATTTGTAGCGCGGCTGATCCAAAACCTTTGCCATAATTTCTCCTATAAGTTTCCTTAAAATAACTGAAATTACCTATTGACTTACTGGGTAATTTCAGTTATACTACATATTACCTATTAAGTCAATAGGTAATTATCTTTTTACGGAGAATTTAATTGGACTTCGATTTTAATAAAGTTACAGACCGGCACAACTCCAACTGCATTAAAACAGATTTGGCGGTCGCAAGAGGAAAACCTGCGGATGTCCTTTCGCTCTGGGTTGCGGACATGGACTTTCCCACAGCACCCGTAATCTTGGAGGCACTGCAGCAGAAGGTTCAGCACGGAATCTTCGGCTACTCTTGCCTAGACCAAAGCTTTCACGATGCACTAAAAAAATGGATGAAGGACGAGCACGACTTTGAATTTGACAGAAGGCAGATGGTCTCTACTCCGGGAGTTGTTTTTGCAATCTGCTGCGCAATAAAAGCATTCACAAAAGAAAATGAGGCGGTAATAATCCAGACACCGGTTTACTATCCGTTTAAAAATATGATTGAGCTTAACGGACGCCGCCTTGTAACCTCCTCCCTTTACGAAAAAGACGGCAAGTGGCAGATTGACTTCGAGGACTTTGAGAAAAAAATAGAAGAAAACGATGTAAAACTTTTTATTCTTTGCAGCCCGCACAATCCTGTAAGCAGAGTTTGGACGAAGGAGGAGCTGGAGAAAATTTCTGACATCTGCCTAAGGCACAATGTGATTGTGTTTGCAGACGAGATTCACAACGATTTTGTTTTTGCGCCGAACAAGCACACCGTGTATTCGACGCTTTCAAAAGAGGCTGCGGAAAACTGCGTGGTCTCAATGTCGCCAAGCAAAACCTTCAACCTTGCAGGACTCCAGTTCTCGACAAACTTCATTCAGAATCCCGCGCTAAGAAAAAAGTTTTCTGACGAAAAGGACAAGACCGGCTACGACGAGCCTAGCATTATGGGTCTTACAGCAGCCCGTGCCGCTTACGAAAACGGTAAGGAATGGCTTGATGCATTAAGGAAACATCTTTTGCAGAACATTGATTTTGTTAGAACATACCTTAAAGAAAATCTTCCAAAGGTTCGCCTTATTGAGCCTGAAGGAACTTTTCTTCTTTGGCTAGATTTTTCTGCATATGGATTAAGTGATGCCGAACTTGACTACCTGATTGTAAACAAGGCTAAAGTCTGGCTTGACCGCGGCACCATGTTCGGAAAAGAAGGCGAATGTTACCAGCGCATAAACATAGCGACACCTCGTCCGCTTTTAAAAGATGCGCTTGACAGAATAAAGAACGCATTTGGAGAGTAAAAGAAATGTACAGAATTTCTACAAAGGGACAGTACGCGCTTTTGATTATGACAGACTTGGCAGAGTCTTCATCAGATTCCTTTATTCCGCTTAAGCTTCTTTCGCACAGGCGGAATCTTTCTGTAAAGTATTTGGAGCAGATTCTGATTCAGCTTGGAAAGGCAGGTCTTGTTACCGGAAGCAGAGGCAGCGCGGGAGGCTACAAGCTTACCAAAGAGCCTTCGGAATACACGATAGGAGAAATTCTTCGCGCAATGGAAGGCGACCTTGCGCCGCGCGGAACAAACGAAAGGGTTCACCTTACCTCTGTAAGCAACGAGCACTTCTGGCAGAACTTCGAGGAAACGGTTAACAGTTATGTTGATTCCATTACCCTCGAAGAACTTGCTCAGAAAAACACGGAGTTTGCAGGTTACGAATACTGCATTTAAACTCTAGGGAGAGCGGAAAATCCTCTTTCCAAATCCTTGTCGGTGGGAATGTAGTCCGTCATGCTTCCGTCGTTGAACGCCTTGTATGCGTACATGTCAAAGTAGCCGGTTCCTGTAAGTCCGAAGAGTATTGTTTTTTCTTCGCCGGTTTCCTTGCATTTTAACGCCTCGTCAATAGCAACCTTAATAGCATGGCTTGACTCTGGAGCAGGAAGGATTCCCTCTACCCTAGCAAACTTTTGTGCAGCATCAAAAACGGCAGTTTGTTCAACAGAGCGCGCCTCCATCAGTTTGTCGTCATACAGCTGAGAAAGTATTGAACTCATTCCATGGTAGCGCAGTCCGCCTGCATGGTTTGCCGATGGAATAAACTCGCTTCCAAGAGTGTACATTTTTGCAAGGGGGCATACATGTCCTGTGTCGCAGAAGTCGTAGACAAATTTTCCGCGAGTAAGGCTTGGACAACTTGCAGGTTCTACGGCGATGAATTTGTAGTCCGCTTCTCCACGAAGTTTTCTTCCCATAAAGGGAGAAATGAGTCCGCCAAGGTTTGAACCACCTCCGGCACATCCTATGATTATGTCTGGCTTAATTCCGTATTTGTCCATTGCGGTCATTGTTTCAAGACCGATTACAGTCTGATGCAAAAGGACTTGATTCAGAACGCTTCCCAAAACATAGCGGTAGCCTTCCTGCTTTGTTGCGGCTTCCACTGCTTCTGAAATTGCACAGCCCAAACTTCCGCCTGTACCAGGAAATTCCGCAAGGATTTTTCTTCCAACTTCAGTTGTTTCGCTGGGAGACGGAGTTACCTTTGCCCCGTAAGTGCGCATTACTTCGCGACGGAAGGGCTTCTGTTCGTAAGAAACTTTTACCATGTAAACCTGACAGTCCAAATCAAAATAGGAGCATGCCATGCTAAGGGCTGTACCCCACTGTCCGGCACCTGTTTCTGTGGTAACACCCTTAAGGCCCTGCTTTTTTGCGTAATAAGCCTGGGCTATGGCAGAGTTAAGCTTGTGGCTGCCGCTGGTATTATTGCCTTCAAACTTGTAGTAGATTTTTGCAGGAGTTCCTAACTTCTTTTCAAGACAGTAGGCCCGCACAAGGGGAGCAGGTCTGTACATTCTGTAAAACTCCCGGATTTCGTCGGGAATGGGAATGTATGCGTCTGTTTCGTTAAGTTCCTGCTTTATCAGTTCATCGCAGAACACAGGGCGCAAATCTTCAAAAGTCATTGGCTTAAGTGTTGTAGGATTTAAAAGGGGAGCCGGCTTGTTCTTCATGTCGGCACGAACATTGTACCAAGACGACGGCAACTCGTTTTCTGAAAGATAAATTTTGTAGGGAATTTTTTCGCTCATCAGTCTGTCTCCATTTGTTTTTATTTACAGAAACATTATAATGAAAACAAACTTAAAATGCAACCTCTTACGCCTGTTTTTTAAGCTGTAAGGGTCAGCGCTTCATGGCCATAAGCTTGTCGGCATAAAGAGGCATCTGGTTGTTAAAGTATGCCACTACTTCTCTAGAGAAAGTTTCTTCCAACAGAGATCGGTAAGTTTCTATTTCGGAGATGTAGTTAAGCGTCTGGTGAGGAGTTCCGTTGTTGCGAACCTTGTTTGTTCCTGCATTATACATGGCAAGGGCGGCAATTTCGTTACCGGCGGTATTAAGACAGAAGCGAAGGTGACTCATTCCGTAGTGGGCAGAAACAGCAGGATCGTAGAATTCAGATTCTGAAAGTGAGGGGAAGGAGGCGGAATTAAGCTGAAAAAGTCCCCTGTCTATGGTGCTGTTTTTGTTTACATGCTTTGCAGTTACCTTATAATTGCTTTCCGTGTGGGCAAGGGAAAATGCAAGGGCAAGGGGAACATTGTATTCGTCAGCACTTTCAAGAACTGCTACCGCAATTTCTCGGCTTCCTGTTACCTGAGTGTAGAACCATTCAACTGCGGCACGGCTTTCGCTTTGGCGGTACAAGGAAAGGCCCTCGTCCTCACGGGAAGAGATCTCGTCCTCATCATCAGAAAAAGTAAAAGAAGAAAGCAGAAGTTCGTCTGCAATAGAAGTTCCCTCTCCCAAAGATTTTGCGGTGGCAGAATCAGTGTGTTCTGGCTCCTGAGAGGGAAGCAGAAAGAAAACAGAAAGACTTGCTGCAATGGCCAGAAGCGAAACAATAAGGGGAAGGCGGCTGGCATGTAAAAAAGACTGACTACAGGAATTCATCAGAATCCTCCAATTCGTAAATTGCAGGAAGTTTGCCATAAAAAAATGATTTTTGCAAGAGAATTTTAGAAAATTTTGCAAACAGTGCGCTTTTTTGTAAAATCTTTGAACTTAATAGCGGACTATAGCCTGATTTTGGGTTAAAAGTGCGTCATTTTTAGAAAAATACACATACTGGGCGTGTTTTTTGCTGATTTCTTCCATAAAAAACTCGCAGTCAGACTGAGTAAATTCTTCGGGAACGGCAAGGCCCACTACAGAAGTGCAGTCCTTTACCCGGCGGGCCAGATGCTTTACGCTGGCGGTAAGAGCCTCCTTCTGTTCTACAGAGGAAAGATCAGCGTCCGCCAAAGGAACAAGAATGACATACTGCTTTGCATCGTCCATAGTTTTAAGCCAGTCACGAAGAGAAGCAAGAAATTCCTCGTTGTAGTTTTCTTCATCCATTCCCACAAGAGACCAAGGAACGGTTACGGTACAGACAAGGGCGTCTCCCTGGGGCATTACGGAACCTGAACACTCATCCGCTGAAACAGACGGGCAGGAGGAAAGGGAAACAGGACTTCCATCAAGAAAAAAAAGAGAATTGTTACGGGATGTAAACTGGGCTTCTAACTTCATGGGCTAAGTATACAGGGTTTGCGTCTTTTGCACAAGGACACAAAAAGACCCCCTGCATCCTGTGCAGGGAGTATAGAGGAAAAATGCAGGAAATTCCTACTTCTACTCCGTAAGAATCTTTATGACTTCTGCCTTGTCCTGAGTGCTTAGAATCTGTGCGCGCTTGTCGGCAGACTTAAACAGAAGGCTTACTTCAGCAAGGAACTGAAGGTGAGGACCCGTCTTGTTAACAGGAGACAAAGTCATAATAAAGATGCGACAGGGTTCCTGATCAAGGCTGTCAAAGTCGACAGGATTATCAGAAATACCGATGCATGCAACCAGATCAGAAACAGTATCGGTTTTTCCGTGGGGAATTGCGATTCCGTGCTTCATACCGGTAGACATCTTGCGCTCGCGGTCCAAAACGCACTCACGGGCAGTAGCCTTGTCGGTAACTTTTCCTGCTTTTACAAGAACATCAAGTAGTTCGTCAATAATTTCGTCTTTAGTTGTTCCCTTAAGGTGAAGATCCACCGTTTCGGGTGTTAAAACAGTTCTCAAGTCCATAGAATTAGTGTATGTTTAGTCGCGATTTTTGTCAAGGAAAAAAAGTCGAAATTTCAATAATTTCCTAATTTAATAAATAACACTCAAAACCAGCATCCCTTAATTTTAGACCCATGGTACCTTCTGCGTTTTCGTCAACTACCACAGTGTAATATGTTGTTCCAGAAGCGCGAGTTTCGGTAAAGTAGTAGGCATTAAATCCCTTGGCCTTTAGTTTTTCTATGAGAGAATCTGCATTGGCCTTGCTTGCAAAAAATCCCACCTGCTGTCTTTTTTTTGCAGACTCTGACGGAGTGCTTTTTTCTGAAGAAGTTTTTACAGGTGATGCACTTTCTGCCGTAACAGAAACATTTTTATCTGCCGGTGAACTTTCATCTGCAAGGTTATGATTTGCACGGGGAACAAAATACCAGAATGGCACACTGACTACAGAGGCGTTTCCTGTAACAATTGCATACTCAGGACTTTTGGGAAAGTCTTTTTTTAAGGCGGCTGCATACTGTGCTTCATCAGTAAGATACCAGAGGGTAAAAAGTACCGAGGCACGAACACTCTTCATAGACTCCATTCCCATGTAAGCCTTTAGCAGGGAAACCGCATCATCAGTCTGAGAAGAATCTTGGGCGCGGCAAAGAGAACTCCACACGGAATACATGTTGATATTTGCAAGAACTCCCGCATCTTTTGAAGAACGCACTGCAGAGTTAAGGTAAGAGTCTGCTGTATCAAACTCTCCTGCACAAAGGCTTGTCCTAACCGCACAAAGCACAAGATTTTCAGAAGAAACTTTTGGCATTCCTTCGGCATCACCGGCGGCAATTCCTGCAGCAGTGGCATAAGAACGGCTTGCATCAGCGTAAAGCCCCATGGCTTCCTGAAGTTTTCCCGTAAAGTAAAGGATGGAACGCCTGTCTGCGGCAGTGGCACAAGAGTCAGTCATGCTCTGAAGATACAAAATAGAAGATTGAACAGTGTCTTTCTGCAGGGCTTCTTTTTTTATGGCAAGGGCAGTCTTTCCGGCGGCAAAGCAGACAGATTCGGTGGCAAGCATAAAAACAAGAGTAAGGGCAAGTGACTTCTTCATGAAAAATACCTCTTCCCTTTCTTATCGGAATAAAAAAAGTCTGGCTTAAGGAATGTTTTTTTCTTCAATCCGACCACACAAAAAGCATAAAAAAAGGACTGCTCGTTTTGAACAGTCCTTGTTGCGGAGAACCTAACTTGATGAACTGACCCCATAAATTAGGACACCCACGGAGGTGTAAAATGGGGAATAATCA
>ERZ842401.1022-NODE-1022-length-41085-cov-6.711065_pt1 | contig 41085 bp, 37 predicted proteins | sample MGYA00521270_ERZ842401 | MGnify/ENA primary metagenome ERZ842401 (study PRJEB31892, sample SAMEA3878208) | bioreactor metagenome | biome: Moose rumen | place: Sweden | collected 2011-10 | study: EMG produced TPA metagenomics assembly of the PRJEB12797 data set... | reverse complement strand
ACAACAATAACGGCCTGCTAAGTTTCACGAAGAGTCACCCCCGTGCGAGGTGACTTTTTTCGTTATGCCAGCCGCTTTCATGCCTTTCACCGCCGAGCGTATGCGTAAAATGCTTAACCTCGGCAAACAGCCATGGCACCACGCCGGACGCCTCGACATCATTGCCCCCGGCACCGAGCTGTTGCAACCCGAGTTCCTTTTCGAAAAAATCGACGACACCGTTATCGAAGCGCAGGTGAACAAACTGCTCGAAACCAAGCGTCAGAACGAGCTCAACGCATGGGCTCCCGCCGCGGTGAAAGAAAAAGTGGCTTTTGACGATTTCGGCAAGGTGGACATCCGCGTGGGCACCGTGCTGGAATGCACCAAAGTGCCAAAGGCCGACAAACTGCTGCAGTTCCGCATCGACGACGGCATGGGCGGCCGCACCATTGTGTCGGGCATCGCCAAATACTATCCCGAACCCGAAAAACTGGTGGGAACGCAGGTGTGTTTCATAGCCAATTTCGAGCCGCGCAAGCTGAAAGGCGTCGAAAGTCAGGGCATGATACTCTCTGCCGAGGACAAAGACGGACGGCTGGTGCTTGTAACCCCAAGCCAACTGGTGGCCTGCGGCGCAAATGTGGGGTGATTGGTAATCATTAACATATATTGAAAATGATGAATATCAAAAAAATGTTCGGCTTGGTGGCAATTGGAGCCTGCCTCCTGCTGTCGGCTTGCGAAGAAAAAGCGGAGCTTATACAGCCCGAACCGGAAACCGACGACATTTCGTTTACCGTAAACGGGGTGTCGTTTACCATGAAAAGAGTGGAAGGCGGAAATTTCCGTATGGGTAGCGACGGATATCTGTTCGATGTGGTGGAAGACGAAATGCCAACGCACAATGTGGCGCTCTCCACTTTCCATATCGGCGAAACCGAAGTTACACAAGCCCTGTGGACGGCGGTGATGGGCGACAATCCCAGCGCTCAGTCCGTTGCCGACGGCTCTACCCACCCTGTGGAAAATGTCAGCTGGACCGACTGCCAGCTCTTCATAGAACGCCTGAACCAGCTTACAGGACGCATTTTCGGGCTGCCCACCGAAGCACAGTGGGAATTTGCTGCCCGTGGTGGGATGAAAGACTGTGGAAACAAATATAGCGGCAGCGGCAACATACAAACCGTGGGCTGGTTTGCCGACAACGCTCCGTCCCCACGACAGGTGAAACAGAAAGAACCCAACGAGCTGGGACTTTACGACATGACCGGCAACGTGGGCGAGTGGTGCCGCGACTGGTATGGACTTTACAGCAACACTTTCCAAGAAAATCCGCTGGGACACCACTCCGGCACCCGCAGGGTGGTGCGCGGCGGCAACTGGACGGCTCCCGACGACCGATGCCGCAACACCTCGCGCGACGCCCAGTCGCCCGAATACCACAGCTCGGCCATAGGCCTCAGGCTCGTGCTGCGGTACTGAAAGGGGGTATATATTTCAAATAATGTGCCGCAACATGTTTTGCGACTGATAAAATTAAAGGGGAAAATTGTGCGCCGATGAATAATAAAGTGATGAATGTGAAATAAAAAATTATTGTCAAAATGGCTGAAAAAAAAGTGCGGGACTTTGATATGGATGGCGTACAGAACTTGTATAACTTCCTGTTTGAGGCGTGCAATATCATTCGCGGACCTGTGAGCCAGGACAACTTCAAGGATTATATAACGCCTATTCTCTATTACAAGCGCATCAGCGATGTGTATGATGAAGAAACACAGGATGCCCTTCAGGAGAGTGGTGGCGATGAGGAATACGCTTCACTTCCAGAGCAACACCGCTTTTTTATCCCTGATGGCTGTCATTGGCAAGATGTGCGAGAGCGTACGGAGAACCTTGGTGCCGCCATCGTGGGTGCCATGCGTGGTATAGAACTGGCCAACCCCGACACGCTCTATGGAGTGCTCAGTATGTTCAGCGCTCAAAAATGGACGGACAAGAAGAATCTGTCAGACGGGAAAATACGTGACCTTATTGAGCACCTGAGCACTCGCAAGTTGGGCAACAAAGACTATCCTACCGACCTGATGGGCGACGCTTACGAGATATTGTTGAAGAAATTTGCTGATGACTCAAAGGCAAAGGCTGGTGAGTTCTATACTCCTCGTTCCGTGGTGCAGTTGCTGGTCCGCATTCTCGACCCGCAGCCGGGTGAAAGTGTCTATGACCCGGCTTGTGGCAGTGGCGGTATGCTCATCGAGGCCGTTCACCACATGAATCACAGCAACCTTTGTTGCGGCAACATCTTCGGACAGGAGAAGAACGTGGTTAACTCAGCCATAGCCAAGATGAACCTCTTCCTGCATGGTGCCAGCGATTTCAACATCATGCAGGGCGACACGCTACGCAATCCGAAAATCCTGCAAGGTGGCGAGGTTGCCAAGTTCGACTGCGTGATTGCCAATCCTCCCTTTTCGCTGGAAAAATGGGGTTCGGTGGAATGGTCATCAGACAAGTATGGCCGTAACATCTGGGGGACGCCCAGCGACTCGTGCGGCGACTACGCTTGGATTCAGCACATGATAGCATCGATGGCTCCTGGCAAGGGACGCATGGCGGTGGTGATGCCGCAAGGTGTACTCTTCCGAGGTAATGAAGAAGGCCGTATCCGTGAAAAACTGGTAAAGAGCGACATGGTGGAAGCCGTTGTGACGCTTGGCGACAAGCTCTTCTACGGCACAGGTCTTTCACCGTGCTTCCTGATTATTCGCAAGATGAAACCCGCTGCACACAGTGCGCGTGTCCTAATGATTGACGGCACCAAGATACTGACCCCGAAACGTGCCCAGAACATCTTGGAACAGAAGGACGTTGACAGGCTGTATGAACTTTATGCCAATTATGAGAACGTGGAAGACTTCTCACAGGTGGTCACACTCGATGAAATAGCGGCCAAGGGTTACGACCTTTCTCCCAACAAATATGTGCAGTACCACCGTGAAGCGATAAAGCCCTACGCCGAGGTGCTTGCAGAGTTCCAAGCCGCCTACGAGGAAGTGAAGCTTCGTGAGACGGAATTCAGAAACATCATAAACGCATAGTAAGATGGAAGAGCATAAGAATACACAATACCGCCGGCCAGACGAGACCATCTCATTGGACGAACTGAAATCGTTCCTTTGGGGTGCTGCCACCCGTCTGCGCGGACAGATAGATGCCGCAGGCTATAAGGAATACATCTTCCCACTGTTGTTCTTCAAGCGCATCAGTGATGTATATGATGAACAGTTCGAGGGCTTCGTGGCAGAAGGCGGAGAGGAATATGCTGGTATGCAAGCCGAGGAACTTGCCATCCGCATACCCGACGGCGCTCATTGGCGTGATGTTCGCGAGGTGACGGAGAATGTGGGTCAGCGTTTAGTTGAAGCTTTTATTGCCATCGAACAAGCCAATCCAGGCGAAGAGGCGGATGGGCGTGTCATTGGTGGCTTGGATGGCATCTTTGGTCCAAAAGATGGATGGACGAACAAGAACAAGATGCCCGACCACATCATCACATCTCTCATCGAAGACTTCTCACGCTATAATCTTGGCCTTTCTTCCTGTCCTGCCGACGAGATGGGTCAGGCCTACGAATATCTGGTAGGCAAGTTTGCCGACGATGCCGGCAACACCGCGCAGGAATTCTATACCAACCGCACGGTGGTTACGCTGATGGCAGAGATTCTCCAGCCAAAGCCTAACGAAAGCATCTACGACCCAACATGTGGTTCAGGGGGAATGCTTGTGAAGTGCCTTGACTTCCTTCGTCAAAAAGGACAACCTTGGCAGGGAGTGAAAGTGTTCGGGCAGGAAATAAACACACTTACAAGTTCCATTGCTAGAATGAATTGTTATCTAAATGGGGTCGAAGACTTCTCAATCGCAAATGATGACACCCTTGAGCATCCCAAATTCTTAGAAGGTTCTCAATTGCGCAAATTTGATATAGTATTAGCAAATCCACCATACAGTATAAAGCAGTGGAATAGAGATGCTTTTATGAATGACAAGTTCGGCCGTAACATGTGGGGCACTCCTATTCAAGCAAGAGCCGACTATGCATTCATCCAGCATATCATTGCATCAATGAATGAGAAAACAGGTAGGAGTGCGACTCTTCTGCCTCATGGTGTATTGAATAGAGAAGAAGATAAGGACATCCGTATAAACCACGTCAAATCAGATACTATCGATGCTATTATAGGCCTTGGTCGGAATCTATTTTACAATTCTGGTCTCGAAAGTTTTATCTTTATTTGTAGCAATTGTAAACCAAAAAGTCGGAAGAATAAGATATTATTTATTGAAGCAGAAAAATGTACTCATAAAGAAGGGAAACAGGCATATCTTTTCCCTGAAGACATAGATAAAATTCTATCTGCGTACAATAGTGAGGAGGATATTCCAGGCTTTTCCAAACATGTTAGCATAGAAGACGTTTTGGCAAATGACGGCAACTTGAATATTAAATCTTACGTAAAAACGTTAGAAGAATCTGATGATAAAACTCTTCTAGATAATCTTGTGGAGCTAACATCATGCCAAAATAAATTGTCTGAGAGTCTTAGCCAATTACCTTTTGTCGAAGATAATCCTTCATTCCTAAACTTTAATAATGACCGAAGTTCATTTGACAAATCTAATTGGAAAAGGGTAAAACTTTCAGATGTAGCTGAAGAGTATTCTGTAAGAATAGATAATCCATCCGAATCAGAATTTGATTTCTTTATAGGTTCTGATTGTATAGGTCAATATGATTTTAGGATTCATAAGCGTTCTGATGCAAGTGCAATAACATCTACACAAAAGGGGTTTAGTGCAGGAGATTATCTTCTAGTTCGAAGAAGTCTGTATGGTAGCGATTTCCGTGAACGAGCGCCAAGAGCTGATTTTGATGGCGTTTGCTCTGCGGATATTATTACTATTCGCGAGAAAGATGGAATCATTGCCAACGGCTTCCTTATTTATGTCCTGTATCAGAAGAAGCTTTGGGATTTTATTGTTTCTAACTCAAATGGAGGTTTAACGCGTCGTATTAAATGGAAGCAACTTGCAGAATATGAGTTTGATTTGCCTTCAATTGAAGAACAAAAGATCATTGCAGATAAACTTTGGGCAGCTTATCGTCTGAAGGAATCATACAAGAAGCTTCTTGCCGCCACCGAAGAAATGGTGAAATCGCAATTTATCGAGATGACTGGCGACCCGCGAACAAATCCCAAAGGTTGGCCAGTAAAGACTCTTCCTGAATTGGCTACTTACTCAATAGGGCTTACTTATAAGCCTGAGAATATATCCGAAGATGGTACTATTGTCCTTCGTTCTGGGAATATTCAAAATTCCAAGATTGACTTAACTGACGTTGTACGAGTTAACTGCCCAATAAAAGAATCCATTTACGTTCAAAAGAATGATATTCTGATGTGCAGCCGTAACGGAAGTGCCACATTGGTAGGGAAAGTCGCTCTGATTAAAGATATTCCTGAGCCAATGACTTATGGTGCATTCATGACTGTTATTCGTTCTGAATATTCAGACTATTTATATCTATATTTTCAGAGTAATGATTTTAGAGAGCAGGTGTCCACAGGAAAGTCCTCGACAATGAATCAAATCACCCAAAACATGCTTGACAAAATCTCATTTCCTTTGCCAGATGATGAAACAAGAAAGAAACTTTCTTTTATTCTTCATCAGGCCGATAAATCAGGATTTGAACTTCGTAAATCGATTGATGCAATAGATGCTGTCATCAAGAGTTTAATAAACAGTTAATGGGATATTATCATGCCAAACAAGAAGTCGATACGTTTTTATAAGGACCACGAAGTGCGGGCCATTTGGGATGAGGAGCATTCCTTGTGGTGGTTCTCTATTGTGGATATTGTTGGGGCTATTACGGATAGCCCGAGCCCAAGGAAGTATTGGAGCGTATTGAAAACCCGACTGAAGAAGGCGGGGAACGAGTTGACTACACGTTGTAGTCAACTGAAGATGACAGCTGCTGATGGTAAGCAATATGCTACTGATTGTTTTGCTCAGGACGATATTCATATTATTACGAGCAAGAAGAATAGAAACTATGGCAGAAGGTAAACCCGAGAAATGGCAATGGCAGGAGCCGGGCACGGCATGGCGAGGCATCGGTGTGTATCATGTCACATTGACGGTGCCGTCGCGCGAGCCGTTGCTCGGCACATTGGTGATTCCGGACGGCACCCCGTCGAGGGCAATCGTTGAGCGCACAGCCTTGGGCAATGCCGTTGTGGATGAGCTATACGTGATGTGCAAGCACTACCCGGCCATCCGCATCCTACAGTTCTGCCTGATGCCCGACCACCTGCATGCAGTCATCTATGTGACACGGGTGATGGACACGAGCATCCGCAGCGTTATTCGCGGATATTGGCAGGGGGTAAAGAAGTTGGGCAGAGCATATACTTTGTCTGTTTCCGCCGAATTAAATTCGGCTACAAAGGACGGAGGAGCAGACGCAGCTACAAAGGACGGAGGGAGTTTTCCCTTTCCTGTCTTTACTGAGCGGCCCTTTATTCGCCCCCTGTCCCGTCGTGGGCAACTGAAAACGATGATACACTATGTAAGGATGAACCCTCAGCGCCTTGCTACCAAGCGGCTCAAGCCCGGCTTCTTCCGCGTGCAGACAGGCATCGCCATAGGCAACCGCAGCTACGCCGGCGTGGGCAACATAGCCCTGCTACATCAGGCTTGCTACAGCCTTGTGCATGTACGACGCTGGATGGTGGAGCAGGCCCGGCATGGTGACGGTCAGCCTCTTCGCGATTACAAGAACTCGTGTGTGCTTAAAGCTCGCCAAGGCGAGGTGATGGTGTCACCCTTCATCTCGCCCGACGAGAAGCAGGTGCTGCAAGTGCTGCAACGGGAACAGCATGCCGTCATCCTCCTGGCCGACAATGGCTTTCGCGACTATTACAAACCCAGCGATGCCCTCTTCGACGACTGTGCCGCCGGCCGTCTGCTCATACTCAGCCCCTGGCCCTACGATAGCGGCAAGCGCCATATCAGCCGTGCTGACTGCATAACGCTCAATGCTATGGCCGAAGAGATATGCAACGACCTGAATGGCAACGCCAACGAAAAAGAGACAACAAGCGAGTAAATGAAACTGAAATATCATTATGGTATACTTTAACGAAGAAAACACCGTTGAGCAGATGCTCATCAACGCCGCGGGAAAGTGTGGCTGGATTTATGTGGAGCCGCAGGAAGTTCCACGATTGCCAGACGAAGTGTTGGTGACAGAATGGCTTGTCACAGCACTGAGACGGCTTAACCCTATCACCGAAGACCAGGCAGCACAGGTGCTTTACAGACTTCGTGCTGCATGTAGCATTGGCACCAATCACGAAGAACTGATCACTGCCAACGACCGCTTCCGTCGCCTGCTGTTTGAGGAAAACTCCTATCCTTTCGGCGAGGATGGCGAGAATATCAACATCCGCTTCTTCAGCGACAAGCCTAACGAGAACCGTTGCGTGGTCACCAATCAATGGGAGTTCCCTCGCAAGAGCAATGAAGGGGGCAAGCGCCTTGACCTGGTATTTATCATCAATGGCATACCGATGATAATTGGTGAAGCCAAGACACCCGTCAATCCATCTGTGACATGGGCTGATGGTGCCGCGGATATTATTCACTATCAAAAGAGCATCCCGGAAATGTTTGTGCCAAACATCCTCACCTTTGCCAGCGAAGGACGCGAACTGCAATATGCAGGCGTAGGCTGCCCGGTGGATAAATGGGGCCCTTGGTATGCCGATGAAAAGCGCCGGCATGGTACGCTTGAAGATGTGGAGCACAACTACATTTCATTGATTACCCCTGAGCGTGTGCTTGATATCTATCGCTATTATACGGTCTTCACTGGTACCACGGGTGGCAGAAAGATAAAGATAGTCTGCCGTTATCAGCAATATCTTGGTGGTGAGGCCATCGTACAGCGTGTGTTGGGCACATACCGTGCAGGAAGGGGGCCGAGGAAAGGACTCATCTGGCATTTTCAGGGTTCGGGTAAGTCATGGCTGATGGTGTTTGCAGCTCAGAAGTTACGTCGTCAGAACGACCTGAAGGCACCGACGGTGGTCATTGTTGATGACCGTATCGACCTTGAAGACCAGATAACGGGCGACTTCACCCGTGCAGAGATTCCAAATGTGGATGGTATTTCTTCAAAAGAGGAACTGGAAACGAAGATACACCAGCGCAAAATTCTTATCACTACTATTTTTAAGTTTGGCGACTTGAACGACGGTGAGGTGATTGACGACCGTGACAACATCATCCTGCTCATGGACGAGGCACATCGCACACAGGAAGGCGACCTCGGAAAGAAAATGCGCACGGCCCTGCCCAATGCTTTCTTCTTTGGTTTGACTGGTACGCCTATCAACCGCAATGACCACAACACTTTTGCCTGCTTCGGTAGCGAAGAGGACGAGTATGGCTATATCTCGAAATACACTTTCCAGAACTCAGTCGATGACGGAGCCACGCTGGAACTGAACTTCAAGACGGTTCCTGTTGAGATGCACCTTGACGAGGCAAAGCTTCAGGAAGAGTTTGATGCGCTGACCGACCAGATAAGCGAGGAAGACAAACAAGAGCTGGTACGGCGCACAAGTGTGGAGGCATTCTTTACGGCCGACAAGCGTATCAACGATGTGTGCAAGTATATCGTCAACCACTTCCGCGAGTATATCGAGCCAACTGGCATGAAGGCACAGGTTGTAGTGTATAATCGCGACTGCTGCGTGAAGTACAAGAAGGCTATAGATGCCTTGCTTGGTACCGATGACCAGACTGCCGTGGTAATGCACACTTTCGGCGACAAGTCCGACAGCTACAAGGCATACAAGCGAAGCCGCGACGACGAAAAAAAACTGCTCGACCAGTTCCGTGACCCGCTATCACCCTTGAGGTTTGTCATCGTGACCTCTAAACTGCTGACCGGCTTCGACGCACCAATCCTTCAGTGCATGTACCTCGACAAGCCGATGAAGAACCATACACTGTTGCAGGCCATCTGCCGTACCAACCGAACCTATAACGAGAACAAAAAGTGCGGACTGATAGTTGACTTTGTCGGTGTGTTCGAGGATGTAGCCAAGAGCCTTGCCTTCGACGAGGAAAGCATTAAGACCATCATCAAGAATATGGACGAGATAAAAGCGCTCATCCCCACATTCATGCAGGAGTGCATTCAGTTCTTCCCCGGCATCGACCGCACCATAGGTGGTTGGGAAGGACTGACAGCTGCCCAGCAATGCCTGAAGGAAGAAGGCGTGAAAACGAACTTCGCGCGCCACTTCGCACGTCTGGCAAAAGCTTGGGAGATTATTTCGCCTGACGAGTTCCTCGCTCCGTATTCAACTGATTACACATGGCTGGCACAGGTATATCAGAGCGTGCGCCCTGTAAGTGGGGGAAACCTGATTTGGACTTTGCTCGGTGCTAAGACCATCGAGATTATCCACAATAACATTGATACCATCGACATAGGTACACCACTGGAAGATCTTGTTGTGGACGCTGATATCATTGACTCCGTGTTGGAAGATGAGAAAAAGCGCGAGAAGAAGATTGTCGAGGTGGAGAAAATGCTTAAGGTGCGATTGGGCCAACACCATGGCGACCCCAAGTTCAAGAAGTTTGCTGATAAGCTTGATGAACTTCGTGAGCGTATGGAGCAAAACTTGATTTCAAGCATCGACTTCCTGAAACAACTGTTGCAGATGGCTCGTGAATTGCTCGAAGCCGAAAAGGAAATAGAAAAGCCGATGGACAAGCGGGCTCAGGCAAGGTCTGCGCTGACAGATCTCTTCCAGAGTATCAAGTCGGAGGAAACCCCCATTATTGTTGAACAAGTGGTGAACGACATCGACAATGAAGTGGTCAATATCATCCGACAGTTCAACGATGCCTTCCAAAGCGTTACCGCCAGACGTGAGATAAAGAAGAAACTGCGTTCTATCCTCTGGATTAAGTACCAGATTAAGGACAATGATGTTTTCGAAAAGGCGTATAGCTATATAGAGATGTATTACTGAAAAAAATGATGTGCCAGCAATGGCAATTATTGAGGCTTGAAATGAAAAAGTGCAACCACATTGATTGCACTTTTTTTTTGTACCCGGGGCCGGGATCGAACCGGCACGAGTGTTACCTCATTGGTTTTTGAGACCAACGCGTCTACCAATTCCGCCACCTGGGCAACAGGGTAGGGGACTCATCTGTCGTCCCGTTTGCAAGTGCAAAGTTACGAACTTTTTTCCAATTGGCAAAATTTTTCTTCGTATTTTTTTTGTCATGTCCGAAAAAAAGTGTATTTTTGCAAACTCAAAAAACAATACAAAATGCAGTTAGAAACACCAGAACAAGTATGTATATTCACGGGCAGGGCAACAGAAAACCTCACCCGCAAAATTGTTGAAAAATTGGGTGTCCAGCTGGCAAAATCTGTCGTTTTTCAGTATGCCGACGGCGAATTTCAACCTTCTTTCGAAGAATCCGTGCGCGGAAAAAAGGTGTTCATCGTCCAATCCACCACACCTCCCGCCGACAACCTTTTCGAACTGCTTATGATGGTTGACGCAGCCCGCCGCGCCTCCGCCGGACAGGTGATAGCCGTAATACCTTATTATGGTTTTGCCCGTCAGGACCGTAAGGACAAGCCCCATGTGCCGATAACATCGCGCCTTGTGGCCGACATGCTCGAAGTGGCAGGCGTCGACCGTGTGGTGGTGATGGACCTCCACGCCGACCAGATACAGGGTTTCTTCCACATCACCGTGGATCACCTCTTCGGCTCGTCGCTATTTATGCCCTACATACGCAGCCTCGACATCCCCGACGGCGACCTGCTCTTTGCCTCGCCCGACCTCGGCGGCTCGCGCCGTGCCGGCATGTATGCCAAAACACTGAACAACAGTTTCGTGATTTGCTACAAACACCGCAACAAACCCAACGAGATAGGCGAGATGCGTCTTATCGGCGATGTGGAAGGCAAACATGTGATACTCCTCGACGACATTATCGACACCGGCTCCACCATCTGCAAAGCCGCAGGCATTATCAAAGCCAACGGCGCCAAATCGGTGCGCGCCATGATAACACACCCGGTGCTCAGCGGCAACGCTATCGAAAAAATTGAGGATTCGCAGCTCGAAGAACTTGTGGTTAGCGACACCATTCCGCTCAAACGGCAGTCGCCAAAAATACACGTCCTCTCGTGCGACTGGCTGATAGCCAACGCTATACACCGTATCATCACCAACCAGTCCATCAACGACCTGTACGAAACCACAATACATCACCGTGGCATTATAGAAACTTTGCAATAAGAAACTTTTTTAATTCAATATTTTAATAATCAATAAATTACAAAACAAAATGAAAATAGTATCGATGAGCGGTTCTCTCCGCGAGAACGTAGGGAAAAAGGATGCTAAAGCATTGCGTCGCGAAGACAAAGTGCCTTGTGTTATGTACGGAAAAGACGAACAGAAAATGTTCTCCGTGCCTCAAACAGCTTTCAATCCGGTGATATTTACTCCGGACGCCTGCTTTATTGAGATCGACCTTGGCGGCACCAAACACATGACCATGCTGAAAGACATTCAGTACCACCCCGTAACAGAAATTGTTTATCACGCTGATTTTTACGAACTTAGCGACGACAAGCCAATTGTTATGTCCATACCCGTTTACACCACAGGCAGCTCCAAAGGTGTGATGAAGGGCGGCAAGCTGGTTACCAAAATCAAACGTCTGAAAGTGAAAGCTCTTCCTAAGGACATGCCCAACAAAATCGTCCTCGACGTTACCAATCTGGACGTTCTGCAAGGCATTAAAGTTCAGGAAGTTCCTGCCAACAACTTCGAGCTTCTCGATGTTAAGTCGAGCGTTGTGGTTACTGTTAAGTCCACTCGTTCGAGCGCCACAGCCACAGCCGATGGCGAAGAAGCTCCTGCAGCCGAATAAATTTAGAATCTTTTATTTGGGTCATGGCGCAACCGTCATGACCCTTTTTTATTATGCCAAAATACAAGCACATACTCATTGATTTGGACCGCACGCTATGGGATTTTGAGCGCAACAGCGAGCAAACCATGCGCGAACTTTTTGCCGAGTTTGGCCTGCAGGCACTATGCCATGCCGATTTCCATACCTTTTTCAAAGCATACCATGTTATCAACGCCGGACTGTGGCAGGCCTACAACAACGGCACCCTTAGCAAGGACGAGCTTTATGTGTCGCGTTTTTCGCTTACACTCGACCATTTTGGAGTGGAAAACACCTACACTCTTGGCAAACGCCTTGGCGACTATTATGTTTTCGAAAGTCCAAAGAAAACCGCCCTCATCCCCGGCGCCAAGCAACTTTTGGAGTATTTCAAAGGCCGAGGATACCGCCTGAGCGTGGTGAGCAACGGTTTCAAGGAGGTGCAGTGCGAAAAAATGCGCACATCGGGCATATATGGATATTTCGAACATGTCTTTTTGTCGGAGGACATAGGTTTTCAGAAACCCCACCGCCCTTTTTTCGACCACGTGCTTGGCAGTTTGCACACAGAACCACCGCAGTGCATGCTTGTGGGCGACGACATAAATGTGGACATTGCCGGTGCCCGCAATGCCGGTATCGACCAGATTTTCTGTAACTTTACCGGCGCCAAGCCCGATTTTGAACCTACCTATACCGTTACCGCACTAACTGACATTATGTCAATTTTGTAGTCGTGGCACGACAATTGCTCATTTTTTTGTATAAAAAGTGAACGAAAACTGTCGCAATGCGGCTTTTTTTTCGTAACTTTGCAAACCGAATTATAAACAATAAAACAATAAATTGTTATGGCAGAACACATTACAGACGCCAGTTTTGAAGAAATAGTTTTGAAATCCGCATTGCCCGTTATGGTAGATTTCGGTGCCACATGGTGCGGCCCCTGCAAGGCCCTGGCCCCCGTGGTGGAGCAAATTGCCGAGGAATATGCAGGTAGGGCCGTTGTGGCCAAAGCCGACGTTGACGAATGTCCCGAAACATCGGCCCAGCTCAAGATACGCAATGTGCCCACAGTGCTCTTTTTCAAAAACGGCCAGCAGGTGGACAAAAGCGTGGGAGCTGTCCCCAAAGCCCAACTCACCGAAAAATTGGAACAACTTTTTAAATAAGTTCGTTCCTGAATGGAAAAAACATTTCGGCAGACCCGACACACGATCTGCCGGAATGCTTTTTTTTGTTGATTGAAAAACAAAACCGATGACCGACGGACAAAACCGCATGGAAAGGGGTAGGGTAGAACGCTACCGCAATTTGGAACTGCTTGCTCGTCAGGTGGTTGAGGGTTTTATTGTGGGTCTGCACAAAAGTCCTTTCCATGGCTTTTCGGTTGAGTTTTCGGAGCACCGGCTGTACAACAGCGGCGAGTCCACCAAGCATATCGACTGGAAACTGTACGGCCGCACCGACAAACTGTTTGTCAAAACCTTTGAGGAAGAGACCAACCTTCGGTGCCAGATTGTGATAGACACCTCGCGGTCGATGTATTACCCGTTGGAGCGGCACAACAACATCGACCACCCCAACAAAATCACCTTTGCCACTTATGCCGCCGCCGTGCTTGTGGAGATGCTTCACCGTCAGCGCGACGCCTTCGGGCTGGCGCTGGTTTCGGACAGCATAGATCTGCAAACCCCGTTGCATTCGCGCACCGTGCATCAGAATTATGTTTACGGCCAGTTGGAAAAGCTGCTTTCGCCGATGGCTATTGACACCCTGCCGCCGCAGTCCACCCACATCGCCGAACCCTTGCACCAGCTTGCCGAGCAGCTGCACCGCCGTTCGCTGGTGGTGCTGTTCACCGACGCACTGTTCGACGATGCCGAGCAGGAACGCCTGTTCGACGCCGTGCGACATCTGCGCCATTGCAAGCACGAGGTGATACTTTTCCATCTGCTCGACAAACAGCACGAGATAGACCTGCGTTTCGAAAACCGCCCCCATCTGTTTGTGGATATGGAAAGCGGCAGGCAGTTGAAACTCTCGCCCTCGGCAGTGGCCGAAAAATATGCCGACGCAATGAAAAAACGCATGAACGGAATAAAACAACGCGCCATTCAGCATAATGTTGATTATGTGGAGGTTGACGTTGGCCAAGGCTTCGACCAAGTGTTGCAACCCTATCTGTATAAACGCGTGAAAATGCTCTGAACCTCTTTTTTTCCGGCTGTTACGCAATAAATATAAATATGGCTCGTTTTCATTTTTTTAAAATTTGTAAATAATAACACGTTATGGGATTTGAAATTTTTCTTTTGATATATCTGTTGATGCCGTTTTTCGGCCTTTGGTTCGTTTTCCGCAAGGCTGGCATAGCACCATGGAAAGCCATTGTGCCTGTATATAATATAGTGGTGTGGATAAAAGATGTGCTCGGCAAAAGCTGGAAATGGTACATATACATGCTTATACCGGCCATCAACATATTCACATATCTGCTGCTGGTGGTAGAAACTGCCAAGGTTTTCCGGCGCTACGGTCTTTTGGAGCAGACCATTGCCGTGATAGTGCCTTTCCTGTATCTTCCATATCTGGGACTTTCGCCGAAAATGGTTTACACCCATCCCAAGGATTTGCCGCCGCACAAGCTCAGCTCCGCCCGCGAGTGGGTTGATGCCTTTATATTTGCTTTGGTTGCCGCACATATTATCCGAACCTTTGTTTTTGAGCTGTACAACATACCGTCGTCGTCGATGGAGAAATCTCTGATGGTGGGCGATTTCCTGTATGTTAGCAAAACATCGTACGGTCCCCGTTTTCCAATGACGCCCATAGCTTTTCCGTTGATACACAACTCGTTGCCATTTACCAATGGAAAAGTGAAATCCTTTTCGGACATTATAGAGTTGCCCTATCACCGCTATGGCAAATGCGATGTGGAGCGTTTCGACGCCACGGTGTTCAATTTCCCTGACGGCGACACCCTGTCCGTTGAATATCAGAGTAATGTGAGCTACCACTCCATTGTGCGCCAAGTGAGTCGCGACAACCATATAGATATGAATGCCAGCCGTCAGTATGTGAACGGTCCCGACCAGCCTTTCGGCAAAATAATAACCCGCCCCGTTGACAAACGCGAGAACTTTATAAAACGCACCATCGGTCTGCCCGGCGAGACGTTGGAAATCCGTCACCGAATGGTGTATATCAACGGCAAGCCAATCGACAATCCCGAAAACTTGCAGTTCCGTCATATAGTGGAATTGCAGATGGGCGCCAACCCCCTTTCGGCCGATGAGCTGCTTGGCATGGGTATCTCCAACGAGGATGCCTCGATGATGCAGCTGATGGGCGATTACCAGTGCACTTATATGAGGATGAATAAGATACAGCTCAATCAAGTAATTGGCTCAGCAGACCTGCGTAGCATTGTTTACGGCTGGGAACCCGTTTATACTGCCGATTTGGGCGGTGCAGTGAATTTCGACAATTTTGCCGACAGCGCCGAGTTTTTGGTGAAACTGTTTGTGGACTATCAGGCTTGGCCAACGTTGAGCGGCAAGCTCGCCGCGATGGGATTTTCGGAAGAAGCGGTGAACAAAGCCCGCTACTGCTACTACACGCTGCCACTTACGCAGGAGAAAGTGCAGATGCTGCAGGCCCGCACGGGTGTGGAACGCATAATCCCCACCGAGGTATTTCCCGGCTATCGCGAATACGAAATTTTCCCATACATGGAGAGCAAAAACTGGAACGTGGACAACTTCGGTCCGGTGTGGATACCCAAAGCCGGAGCCACCGTGGAGCTCACCACCGACAACCTGCCTGTGTACCGCAGGGCAATAGAAGTATTCGAACGCAACAAGCTAGAAGTGCGCGGAGGAAAAATTTTTATCAACGACAAAGAAACAACCTCGTACACTTTCAAGATGGACTACTATTGGATGATGGGCGACAACCGCCACAACTCCGCCGACAGCCGCTACTGGGGCTTTGTGCCTGAAGATCATATTGTTGGCAAAGCCACGCTGGTGCTTTTGTCGTGGGACAAAGACCAAAAATCGTTCTTTAAAAAGATACGTTGGAACAGAATATTCAGAAAAGTTTCGTGTTTATAAAAAAAATTAAAAATCACACAATAAGATTTTGTTATTTCAGTTACTAACAAACGAAAAACAGATAACAAACATATTTTATATATAGACAATAACCCCACATGGAAGCTATTATAGAAACTGCAAAAGGAACTATGAAGGTGCGCTTTTACGAGAAAGATGCGCCCAACACTGTGGCTAACTTTGTGAAACTGGCAAAAAGCGGCTTTTACGATGGACTGACTTTCCATCGTGTGATACCCGATTTTGTGATACAAGGCGGTTGTCCGCGTGGCGACGGCACCGGTGGCCCGGGATATACAATAAAATGTGAGCTCGATGGCGACAACCAGTACCACGACCGAGGAGTGCTGTCGATGGCACATGCCGGACGAGACACTGGCGGCTCGCAGTTCTTTATCTGTATGAACCGCGAAAATACCCGGCACCTCGACCGCCATCACACCTGTTTCGGCAGGGTTTGCGAAGGCCTCGACGTGATAGACAAAATCCGCAAAGGCGACAAAATTCTTAAAATCACGATAACAGAATGATTATTTAACTAACACTATAACACATACATATATGAACAATGAGATGATAAACATTCTCTTAGCAGAAGACGACCCCAATCTGGGTACAATACTACGTGCATATCTGAAACAAAAAGGCTGTAACGTTTTTTTGGCAATAGACGGTGAAAAAGCAATGGAGCTGTTTCGCAACGAAGAAAACGTGGACATTTGCGTGCTTGACGTGATGATGCCCATTAAGGACGGTTTCGAGGTGGCCAAGGATATAAAGCGCCTGAACCCGTCGATGCCTGTTATATTCCTTACTTCCAAGACGTTGGAGAACGACAAGCTGAAAGGCTTCGAGATTGGTGCCGACGATTATATCACAAAACCGTTCAGCATTGAGGAGCTGTTTGCCCGTATCAATGCCGTTCTGCACCGTTGCAAGGAGGAAAAGCCCTCGGCAAGCGTTTTCAACATAGGTCAGTTTGTGTTCAACTCCGACCGCCAGACGCTTACCATCAACGGAAAGGAACAGCACCTCACTTCCAAAGAATCGGACCTGCTTCACATGTTCTGCGTGAATTTCAACCAAGTGATAGACCGTGTTACCACATTGAACAAAATTTGGAAAGATGATAGCTATTTTGCCGCCCGCAGTATGGACGTGTATATTACCAAGCTGCGCCGCTACCTTAAGGAAGACCCCTCTGTGAAAATTGTAAATATCCATGGCGTAGGTTTCAAGCTTACCACCGACGACATGTTAAGCAAATAAAAACCTTTGAAGAGGTGGCCAGCCGGCCACCTCTTTTTTTTTCATTGTTGTCAAAAAATCATTTTCTTTGTCGCCCAATTTCTGCATGGGCGGTGGCAATTCATGGCAACATGAGCGCTGTTGGCATGGGGGATGGCGAGGAATAGATATGAGGCATGACCCGTTTTCATTGGCGTCCGAAAATTTGATGTCAGCAGTTTTGGATTGCAGAACGGCTCAAGGCAACAAATTCCGTCAGCATTTTGAACTGATGTGGATTCAAAAAAACATGCCGTAGCGTTTGGCGCATTTTGCTATAGTGTGGGGGAAAAAAGAAAATGCACAGGCGGTGCGGCGGTTTTAGCTGTTTTTTGTTTTGCCTTTGTGCGGATGAAGGGACTCGAACCCATACGACTTGCGTCACTAGATCCTAAGTCTAGCGCGGCTACCAATTACGCCACATCCGCAGGATTTTTCGGTTTGCAAAGATAGCAAAAAATATCGGTATTTCAAAGAAAAAATCAAAGAGTTATGCGGACCAGTTTGGTATGTTGTTCTTAATCAGGCGGTTAATTGTTGTCTGTGATTTTTTGATGATTGCTCGAAGATGACGCATTATTAGGTGGTGGATGGTGAGTAAACCTCTAATTTGCCATTGAAGAAATAATTTTTGGGGAACAATAAAACGGTAGGAAAGTTTTGCAATGCCTGTTGTTGAAAAAAAAATATCAAAAAAATTTCCATATTTTTGATTTGTTGTGTAACTTTGCATGACGATATTTCAAAGTAGATAAAGATAAAATAGAGATTGTCAGGTATTTATGGACGAAACGAATATAATAAACGATTACACAGAAGATAATATCATCCATTTGGAGGATATGGAGCACCTGCGTCTGCGCCCCACCATGTACATAGGCAAGTTGGGCGACGGCTCGTCGCAGGACGACGGCATATACGTGCTTATCAAGGAGGTTATCGACAACTCCATTGATGAGTTCACCATGGGATTTGGCAAGCAGATAGAGGTGAACGTGTCGTTTCAGGACAAGACAATATCCATTCGCGACCACGGACGTGGCATACCGCTGGAAAAGGTGGTGGAAGTGGTGTCGCGCCTCAACACTGGTGGAAAGTACGACAACAAGGCTTTCCAGAAATCCATTGGACTGAACGGCGTGGGTACCAAGGCAGTGAACGCCCTTTCGGCCTATTTCAAAGTGCAGGCAATACGCAACGGCAAGACCAAAGTTGCCGAGTTCCGCGAGGGCAAGCTCGTTTCTGAGACAGGAATAATACCGTGCGACGAGGACAACGGCACCTACGTGGAATTTGTGCCCGACCCCAAATGTTTTGGCAACTACCACTATATCAACGACTACATTGAGAAAAAACTGTGGAACTATGTTTATCTCAACAAGGGTTTGACAATACGCTACAACGGTCAGCGCATCTATTCCAAAAACGGACTTATCGACCTGCTGGAGAACAACATGGAGGAGCCTGGCCTATACCCCATCATCCACATACAGGAGGGCGATTTTGAGTGCGCTTTCACCCACATGGACAGCAAATACAGCAAGGAGGAATACTACTCGTTTGTGAACGGGCAGCACACCCCCGACGGCGGCACGCACCAAGCCGCTTTCCGCGAAGGCATTGTGAAGACCATACGCGATTTCTACAAAAAAGACTACGACCCCAGCGATGTGCGCCAAGGCATAATCTGCGCCTTGAGCATACGTGTGCAGGAGCCCGAATTCCGCAACCAGACCAAGACCAATTTCAGCTCCGAATACATGGAGCCCTCGCGCGACGGCAAGCCCAACGAAAGCCCCACCGTGCGCGGCTACATAAAAGACATACTTGCCCGTAACCTCGACAACTACCTGCATATAAACGCCGCCACAGCCGAGGCGCTGCAGTCGAGGATACTGGTTTCGGAAAAAGAACGCAAGGAGATAGCCGAGATAAAAAAAGCCAACAAGGACAAGACCAAGAAGGTGAGCCTGAACAACCGCAAGCTGCGCGATTGCCGTGTGCACTACAACAGCAACCACGAGCGGCGGCTCGAAACCACCATCTTTATAACCGAGGGCGACTCGGCAAGCGGCTCCATCACCAAATCGCGCGACGTGAACACACAGGCCGTGTTCAGCCTGCGAGGCAAACCCAAAAACTGCTATGGCAAAAGCAAGGCCATTGTTTACCAAAACATGGAATTCAACCTGCTTCACAGCGCCCTCGACATCGACGACGGGCTGGAAAACCTGCGCTACAACAACGTGGTGATAGCCACCGATGCCGACCACGACGGCATGCACATACGTATGCTGCTGCTGGCTTTCTTTTTGCAGTTTTTCCCCGACCTGATAAAAACCGGACACGTGTATATACTGCAAACGCCCCTGTTCAGGGTGCGCAACAAGCAGAAAACCATGTATTGCTACACAGAAGAGGACCGCGTCAACGCGCTGAACAGCATCAGCAATGCCGAAATTACCCGTTTTAAAGGTCTGGGCGAGATTTCCGCCGACGAGTTCAAAAATTTCATCGGCAAGGACATGCGTCTCGACCCCGTGATATTCAACAAAGATTTCGACAGCCCCAACGTGCTGCGTTTCTACATGGGCAAAAACACCCCAGAACGCAAAAAATTCCTTATGGAAAACCTGCGTACCGACGAAGACAACGACTAATTCATATTTATTAAACTATAATCGCAAAGTATAATGGCAAATAACGAAACACACAAAAGCAACAGGATTATCAGTTTTGATAAGTTGACAGACGAGCTGAAAGACCAGTTCGCTGATGCCTACCCACAGCCCGACGGCTATGAGCCTTACCTGAAAAAATTCATCAAACCCGATGGAACCCCGATGTTCTATGTGCCGTTTGAAACCAACGACACCGCCTATATGGTGAAATTTGAAGTGAAGATAGATTCCCCGATGGCCGAGGACGAGCTGGAGAAAGACCTTTTCGGCGACAGTACCAAAGGAGGTGATATGCCGGAAATGGACATTCAGGAACAGAACGAAAACGGCGAAAAGGACGAATCGCACCGCGAGTTTACCCTGAATCATGGCGACTATGAGAAATCATACGCCGTAGAGGCCGCCATTGCCGATGCCACGCATGACAACGCCTTTGACGACGAAGGGGGTGAAGATGAAGACCTTGACAAAGACGATGCCCCCCTTGACGATGACGACGAAGACGAAGAACTGGAACCCGACGAAGCCGAACTGCTCGACATTGAGCTGGAGCTGATGGAGGAAGAGAAAAAAGCCCCCAAAGCCGGAAAGAAAGAGAGCAAAACCAAAAAGAAAATGGCCAAGACTGTGGAAAAAGATGCAAAAACAGCGGAAAAGAAATCCAAGACAACAGAAAATCAGTCGGCGAAAGCAGGCAAAGCCGAGACCAAGCTGAAAGAGAAAGAAGAGAAACCTGCCGCCAAGAAAAATACACCCAAGGGCGACAAGGAAACACCAAAAGCCGCTCCGAAAGCCAAAAAGGAGACAAAAAAATCCAAATAACAGAGCATTGAAGCTCTTGACTTATAGCAAAAAGGGGAGAGTTTTACGAAAACTTGCCCCTTTTTTGTGTTTTTTTATTCGTTATGACACAAAAAATGCATTGGATGGAAAAAGTTTTCCAACCAATACATATATTACTGCTAATCAGATTGTTGTGCGAAAAGTTATCTTCTGTAGTGGGAGGTTTGCGAGCCTCTGTATGCAGGACATGTGTTTCGCGACGTTGAATAGCACGAAGTAGCTAAAACTCCGAGAATCAGAGCTATACCAGCTATCATAATGATCCTTTTTTTCATTTTTGTGTCCTTTTTTTGTTTTTTGATAACGTGCTTTGTTTCCAATTATTGTATGTGCAAAATTATTTTTTATTTTTTTAATACAACCCTCAAGGGCAAAATAGATATCAACCGTTTTTTCAACAACTGCACCGATGGGGTGGGAGAGTGGTGGAAAACCATATGTCAACAGGGGTTTGAGCAAAAAATGGCAGTTGGTATTCCCCGTCGAGATTGCATTATTTTTATCTTGTTTTGGTAATGGCATGGTGCAGGCGAAAGAGAGTGAGATGATAGCAGTGGGATAAAAAGTGTAGCAAAGGATGCAATGATATAAATATGTGAAAGTGGAAAATTTGGCTACAAATGTAAATATACATTTGTAAAACATAATATTGTTACAAATGTAAAAATAACAATACGTAACATTTACAATTGTAATTGAGCGAACAGATGTAAACATCATAATATTTGGTAAACATTTGTGAAATATTAATGTATTAGATTGAAACCCAATAAATTTTATTTGTTATTTGATGTATAGCTACAAAAGATTAACTATTATTTGCCAGAAAATAAAACTGATATAGTACGATAATCTAAACAATAGATATACAATCTGTTATATAGTTTAGCGAAACAAAAGGTTTAAGTAATTGTTCAGTTACAAATGTGAATTTAATAATAGTTACAAATGTTTCGGATATTTTGTGTATATTTGTGAATTGATTTTGTTTACTATTATAAATGTAACTTGTTATGATTGAAAGAATTAATTTGATAATGCGTGCCAAAAACATCACCGCTTCGCAATTTGCCGATGAGATAAACATACAGCGTTCGGGTATGTCGCACATAATGTCGGGACGAAACAAGCCGAGTTTGGATTTTATTATGCGAGTTTTGAAACGTTACCCCGAGATAGACACCGACTGGTTGCTTTTTGGCAAGGGCGAGATGTATGCCACAGCGAAACAGGCGGAAAATGCGACTACCGAACCCGAGCAAACGGCCCACCCTGAGCAAATGCCTGTAAATCAGCCGATAATTGTGGAAACTGGCGAACAGATGGATATGTTTTCGGTTGCCGTTTCAGAAAAAGAGCAGGAAAAACATCTATTTAAAATTGTTGAAAATGAGGAAGTTGAAAAAATGCCCACTGCGCAACCCGTTGAAAATGAGGTGATAGCCAAAAACGCTGAACTTGTCGAGAATCGTGTAAAAAGTTGTGATTCTGATTTCGGTACAGATAATCAAAATCAGGAGAGGAAATTTCGCAAGGCGGTAAGGTATTTGGTTTTTTACTCCGACCACACTTTCGAGGAGTTTCTGCGGGCCGAGTAGCCAAACACTGACTTCATCGTCCTCACATTGTGATGTGCTTGTGTGGGAGGCATACACTGTGCTCCGTTTTTGCGTGAGCTCCACACTGACGTGCGGGGTTATGAGAGCGCGCCTCTCCGCGGCGACGACAAACACCGACTTGCTTCGATGTAGGTGGTTAAAATATGAAGGCAGGTTGCATATTAGCGTTTTTTTTTGTATTTTTGATATTGCAAAAACGCTTTTGAAGTGTTTGTATATGACTGATTTATATTCGTTTTTAGAGTTTGAAAGATGTCATTGCTGTATAGGATAATTACTTTTTTGCTGATGCTTTTTGGCATATTGTTTGTTGCTCCCGAATTTTGGGACGCAGTAAAAATGCTGCCGCGATTTGATATTTTCAAGTGGTTTTATTTGGGCGCGGTTGTGTATGTGGTACTTCGGCTGATGCCGTTTTTGCAGGTGAACAGCCGCTGGTTGGAGACAACGTCGCACGAGTTTTCGCACGCCTTGATAGGCCTTTTGTTTTTGAAAGACATCAAGTCGCTGAAGGTGAGCGAGAATGGCAGCGGCGAGGTGTGGCATAGCGGAAACGGCATTGGCAAGACCTGCATTTCGCTTGCACCATACACATTTCCGCTGTTCACGTATGTGCTGATGATTATCAGCTTGTTGCTTTCGGCGCCGGTTACGCCCATGTATCAGGTGCTGATGGGGTTTACGTTTGCTTTCCATGTGAAATGTTTTGCATGGCAGACGCGTTTGGACCAAACGGACATCACGTCGCAGGGGATGGTGCGTTCGTTGGTTTTCATAGTCCTGTTTTTGATGATAAACACTGCTATTGTACTGCTGGCTACGCGCTATGGCTTTGCCGACGGTGTGGAAAGGCTTGCGAAAGGGGTGTTTAGGAATTTTGTAATGCTTTGGGTTAAGGAGTTTTAAGGGACGATGCGCAATGTGCAATGTGCAATGTACAATGTACAATGTACAATGAACGATTTACGATTTACGATGGGCAATGGACGATGGGCAATGAACAATGTGTTGGGTTTGTGGGTTTTGTATGAAAGGGATCAGTTTTCTGTGTTTTGCCGGCTTTGCTGGTTTTGCTCGTATGCGTTGATGATTTTTGTTACGAGTTTGTGTCGGATGACGTCGCTGTTGTCGAGTTGAATTACGGCTATGTTGTTGATTTTGCCTAAGATGGAGATGGCGTGTGCCAGTCCCGACGACTGGTTGCGGGGGAGGTCGATTTGGGTGAGGTCGCCTGTAACGATGAATTTGGCGTTGCGTCCCATGCGTGTGAGGAACATTTTTATCTGTGCGTTGGTGGCGTTCTGAGCTTCGTCGAGGATGACGAAGGCGTTGTCGAGGGTTCGTCCGCGCATAAAAGCGAGGGGTGCTATTTCGATGGTTTTGTCCTCCCAGAGGGTTTGCAGTTTTTGTTGCGGAATCATGTCGCGGAGGGCGTCGTAGAGTGGTTGCAGGTAGGGGTCGAGTTTTTCGCGGAGGTCGCCTGGCAGGAATCCGAGGTTTTCGCCGGCTTCCACTGCCGGACGGGTGAGTATGATTCGTCGCACCTGTTTGTTGCGCAGGGCCCTTACTGCCAGCGCCACGGCGGTGTATGTTTTTCCTGTTCCGGCGGGACCGATGGCAAATACGAGGTCGTTTTCGGCGCAAGCCTGCACCAAGCGTCGCTGGTTGGGGGTGCGCGCTTTGATGAGGAGTCCGTTGCGTCCGTGCACAAGTATTTCGTTGTCGGCGGATTGCTGTGCCAGTCCTCCTTCTATTATCTGCATTATTTTTTCTTCGTCGATGGTGCCGTGCTGGTGGAAGTAGGAGAGCAGCTGCCGCAGTTGTTGTTCGAAGATGTTGATTTCGTCGTCGGGTCCGATGACTTTGAGCATTTCGCCCCGAGCGATGATGTTGATTTTTGGGTAGAGCGCCTTGATGAAGTTGAGGTTGCGGCTGTTGGTGCTCCAAAAGGCGGCGTGGTTTATTTCGTCGAGGGAGAATATTTTTTCGAGGTTGCTGTTTTCCAAGATGTTGATGTTTTATCGCAGGTTGCGTCGTTTGAAAAAGAAGATGAGCGCGAGTGTGGCAAGGAGCATGAAAAGTAGTATGAACCAGAAGGCTTGCGGGTGTTCCTGCAGCGGAAGTGCCACGTTCATGCCGTACATGCCTGTTATCACGGTAAGTGGGAGCATGGTGCTGGAGAAGAGTGTGAGCACGGTCATTATTTCGTTGGAGCGGTTGGCCTGCAAGGAGTCGAAGGTTTGCGCGAGGCCTGCTATGAGTTCGCCGTAGTCCTCCACGGAGTCGAACATTTTTTGGTATTGGTCGAGGATGTCGCCCCAGTAGTCTTCCATTTCTTCGCCGGAGAAGCCTTTGATGCCGCCGCTTTCGAATTGGTGGAAGAGTCGGAGCTGTGGTTTGAAGGTGGTGTTGAGCAGGATGATGTTGCGTCGTGTGATTGATATCTGTTCGATGATGGAGCGTGCTTTTTTGCTGAAGATGTCGTAGTTGATGAGGTCCACTTCGGCGCCTATGCGTGTGATGAGGGTGTTGGTTTCGGCCAATAGGCGGTCGAGGAGGCGGTAGAGTAGGAGGTCGCTGGTTTTGAAGTGTTCGAGGGTTTGTTCGTCGTCGTCGGCGAGGTCTTCGGTGATGGATTCGAAGACTTTTTTCACCACCCAGTGCGATTTGCCGAGGGTGATGATGAAGTCTTTGCCCCAGAAGATTTTCACTTCTTTTATGCGTACGAATTTGTTGCCTTTGTCGAAGTAGGGGAAGTGGAGGATAAGGAAATAGTAGTTGTCGTATTCGTCGATTTTGGGGCGTTGGTTGGTGCCGCGGCAGTCCTCGATGTCGAGAGGGTGGAAGTGGTAGGTGTCGAGCAGGAAGCGGTAGTCGTCTTCGGTTGCATCCGATATGTGGTGCCATTTAAGGTCCTTGTACTGAGCAGTTTCTATCATAATGCCCTCTCCTATGTTTTTGGTGGTTGGTGTTTGTGCTGTATTCTACATTCCTTCAAAAAATTTTTGCAAAGGTATGATTTTTTTCGGAAATGAGCAAATTTTTTATGGAAAATGCTGACGGATAGGGAGTTTTGTGTGTGGCAGGTGATGTGTTGGGGTTTGTTTGTGGCAGATTGGGGGAGTGTATTTGTGCTTATTAACAAAATGTTGAAAACTAAAGCTTGCAGAAGTGGGCCGAGTAACGATAAATAGTGTATATTTGCATGATTATGTTTGATTATGTTTTGTTTTTAATGTGTTAATTTACAATAAATTATGAATGACAAACTGAATGTTTTGCTGTTGCGTTTCGCTAATGAGTTGAGGATGAGTGAGATACCATTGTTGCGCGGTGCTGTGCTGAAGCTTTTGGAAGGCCGTGAAGATATTGTGCTGTTTCACAATCATTTGGAGGATGGCGAGCGTTACTCGTATCCGTTGATACAGTACAAGCGCATAGGCGGCCGTGCTGCGATGGTGTGTGTGGGCGAGGGTGCTGAGGAGATAGGGAAGTTTTTTTCGGCCGGGAGCATGGATGTGATGATTGGCGGTCGTGCCGAGCGGCTCGAAGTGGATACGGTGAGGGCGTACAGTGTGCTGGTGCAGGTGTGGAGCGACATGTTTACTTATCGTATTCGCAAATGGCTTCCGCTGAACCAGGGCAATTACGCCAAGTACAGGCAGATGGAGAGTTTGGCGGAGCGCTATGACATGTTGGAGAGTTTGCTGGTGGGCAATATACTCTCGTTTGCCAAAGGTGTGGGGATACATTTCGAGAAGCAGGTGGGGTGCAAGATATTGGCGATGGACGAGCCGCGCCTGACCCGCTACAAAGGAGTGAAAATGATGTCGTTCGACGTGGAGTTCAAGAGCAACGTCAGCCTGCCGGACTACATAGGCTTGGGGAAGGGCGTGAGCTTGGGAATGGGAACCATAAAATCTATTGATAACGCAAACAACAATATATATGAGCAACAGTAAATACCTCTATGGAGCTGCGGTGCAAGGCATTCAAGGCTTCATTTTTCAGACCAACAAGCTGCGCGAGATTGTAGGCGCGAGCGAACTCGTGGAGGAAATATGCACTACAAAGTTTGAAGAAATCGTCGGAAACACATTCGTGGAATATGACAAAACGAAAAATTATGGTTCAATTCTTCACGCTGCAGGAAACATCAAGTACATCTTCGACAGTTATGAAGATTGCCAAAAGATAGTGCGCATATTTCCAAAAACGATAGCAGAATTTGCGCCCGGCATAACTGTAAGTCAGGCGGTAGTGGCGTTTGAAGATGACTTTGCTAAAGCCGTCAACGAGTTGGAGAAACGACTTCGCATTCAGCGCAATAAGTCCATGCGCAGCCAGACGCTCGGATTGATGTGCATTGAGAGAAGTCGGCAGACGGGATTGCCAGTGGTTTTAGAAAAAGACGGCGAATATATCGATGCCGCAACTCGTTCAAAACTTTATGAAGACCCGTATGGTAAAAGAAAACGCACCACTAAGAAATTGTGCAAGACGGCTTTCGATATGAATGATATTTCAGACGGTCAGATCGCCTACGACATTGAGGATATGTCCGAAAAGAACGATTGGATAGCCATCATCCACGCCGACGGCAATGGATTGGGGCAAGTGGTGCAGGCAATTGGAACGAACGAAGAACAGTTCAAAAAATTTTCTAAATCGTTGGACAAAGCAACGAAAGATGCTGCTGTTGAGGCATATAAGTCAATAAAACAAAAATTCAACGAGGAGAAGTTCATTCCCATTCGCCCGATTGTGCTCGGTGGCGATGACTTCACGGTGATTTGCCGTGCCGACATCGCTCTTGAGTATGTAACGGAGTTTATTAAGCAATTTGAAACGAAAACAAGTTTTGTTACGCAATATAACAATCTGAAATTCGGCAATCTTACCGCTTGCGCTGGCATTGCCTACATAAAATCGTCATATCCATTTTATTATGGTTATAACCTTGCCGAAGCCCTCTGTTCTCGAGCCAAGAAGGATGCGAAAGCAGGATTGGCGGACGGCGGGTTGGCAAAATCGTGCCTAATGTTCCACAAGGTTCAAGACTCGTTTACAGAAGATTTCGAAGCCATTGTCAAGCGCGAACTCACGCCGCAAGAGAATATCAGTTTCGAGTTCGGACCTTATTATATAAATGAAAAGAAAGAGGCGAGCCGCTGGACTGTGGAGAATTTGATAACGCATTCTAACAAGTTGGAAGGCAAAGAAGGCAACGCCGTCAAGTCGCATCTGCGCCAATGGCTTTCGCTTTTGCACGATAACACGGAAATGGCAAATCAGAAGTTGCAGCGTCTGAAGTCCATAACATCAATGCAGGAGTTTGTAGATGAAGTAACAAAAGGCGTAATAAAAACGGTGAGAAAAGATGGCAACGACAAGGAAGTAACCGTTTATCCTGTTTACGACATTCTTGCCATTCACACTATCAACAATCAAGAGACAAAGGAGGATGCAAAATGATAATACATTATAAAATAGAATTTCACACCGATTGGCATTGTGGCAGCGGTTTGGCAGCTGGTGCCGACGTGGATGCGTTGGTGGTGAAAGATGAAAACGGTATGCCTTTCGTTCCGGGCAAAACGATGAAAGGTCTGATTCGTGAGGCGGTTGAGGAAATCCGCCATTTGCAAGGAAAAGACCTGAACGACACTGAGTTAGCCGAAGCGTTTGGTTCTGAGGTTGAAAAAGAAAAATACGACGTAAGGAGGGGGACGATGTTTTTCGCCAATGCCCTATTGGAAACAAATGAGTATGATGCCATTGTATCCAATAAAGCCGCTCGTTTCATGTATCGCGACATTGCCAGCACGGCTATCGACAATGACGGCATCGCCAAAGAGCATAGTCTGCGTAAAATAGAGGTGGTTGTGCCATGCACGTTGCACGGCGAGATTCACGGTGTGCCGCAAGATTTGACTGATGAGATAAAAAATTCCTTTGGTTTCATCAAGCGCATGGGGCAAAACCGCAATCGTGGCTTGGGACGTTGTACAATATATTCTGTATCAGTAGAAAAGGAAGGAGGTGAACAATGAAAACGTTGAAATTCAAATGCGAGTTGCTTTCAGATGTGATTCTCAACCAGAAAGCCGCCACCGAAGGACCAAACAAGACGTTGGATTTCATTCCGGGCAGTTGCTTCCTTGGCATTGTGGCAAGCAAGTACGCTGAGTTGGGAAACGAAAAGGCTATGGAGATTTTCCATAGCGGAAAAGTCCGTTTCGGCGATGCGCACCCGTCGAACGGCGAGGTTCGCGGACTGAAAATTCCGGCCTCGTTGTATTATCCGAAGTTGAGCAAGGTTACCGACGGCGAGGTTTATGTTCATCACCTTGTGCCCAATTTGGAAAGTGACGAGATGAAGAAAAAGCAGCTAAAGCAATGCCGTTCGGGCTTCTACACATTTACTATTAATGAGGCAAAAGAGGTAAAGACCGACACCAACTTTGCTATTAAGTCGGCATACGACAGAGAAAAACGCCGCTCGAAAGATGAGCAGATGTACGGCTACGAGTCGTTGCAGAAAGGACTTTTGCTCTACTTTGAGGTTCAAGTTGATAATGACGATTTGGCGGCAGAAATAAAATCGGCTTTGGAAGGCAAAAGACGTGTAGGTCGCTCACGCACAGCGCAATATGGGTTGGTGGAAATTTCGGTGTGCAACTTCAGTGAGATTGAAAGTGGCAATGCTGAAAACAACCTTGTTACCGTCTATGCCGATGGTCGTTTGATTTTCTTGGACGACTACGGACAACCGACATTCCAACCTTCGGCACAAGCGTTGGGTTTGCCCGAAAAAGCAGAAATCCTTTGGTGCAAATCGCAAATTCGCACCTTCCAATATGCACCATGGAACTATCAGCGCCAATGCTTCGACACCGACCGTTGCGGCATTGAGAAAGGCAGTGTGTTTGTGGTGGATGTCAGCGATTGCAACAATCTCGATTTGAAATCACAATACATTGGTTCATATAACAACGAAGGCTTTGGCAAGGTGATTTACAATCCCGAATTTTTGAAGGCGGGCGACGACGGCAAAGTTGCCTTTTCTATCATAAACGAGAGGGAAAAGCCTACGACAGGTGAGAAATCGCTAAGTGACACAACTTTGTTGCAGTATATCGGAAAGCAAAAATCAAAGGAGAATTCAGATAACGACATATATAAGAAGGTAAACAAATGGGTTAGTGCTAATTATCTGAAATTTAGAAAAGAGAAATTCGCTTCGCAATGGGGCGCAATTCGAGGTATAGCCATGGCCACGAAAGATGACAATAAAATCAAGGGAAATGTAATTACTTATATTTCACATGGTGTGAAGTCGTCGGATTGGGACGGAAGTCGCAAAAACAAGTTAGAGGAGTTTATGAATGGTTGCAACGACAAAAACATTCGCGAAGCCTTGGTAAATCTTGCTTCCGAAATGGCAAAGAAATGCAGAAAGGAGGATGACAAATGAAAACATCAGAATACACTCACCGCTTTTTGGCGCGGTTGATAATTGAAGCTACGACACCGCTTGCCGTAGGCAGTGGCGAAAAAGACATACTCACTGACGCACTCGTGGCGACCGACGTCAACGGTCTGCCCTACATTCCGGGAACGGCTATTGCTGGCGTGGTGAGGCACATGATTGAAGAGGTGAAACCCACCGAATTTGACATAAAGCAAATTTTTGGTTATCAGGATAAAAGAGATGGGCGAGGCTCCGAAATAATTTTCACGGAAGCCAAAATTCTCAACTCCGAAGGCAAGGTGGTTGACGGAATGAACCTAAAAGCAAAAGAAGATTCGTTGCTGAAACTGTACGACGAACTCCCTATCCGCCAGCATGTTCGAATCAACGATAAAGGTGTTAGTGCAAATCATGGCAAATTCGACGAACAGGTGGTTTTTGCCGGCACACGCTTTTGCTTTGAGTTGGAGATGGTGGCGAAAAGTGAGACTATCGAAAACTTCAACCACATTTTGGCGCAGATTCAGAGCAAACAGTTCCGCATTGGTGGCGGCACACGTAGCGGATTCGGCGAGATTGAGGTTAAGGAGTTATATACTCGTCATTTAGATTTGACCGAACCAAACGAATTGGATTTGTATTTGAAGAAGTCTTCCAACCTTTCGGAAAGCTGGGACGGTTGGGAGAAAACCGAAGCAAAGCCATCAGCCACACAAGGCTGGACCGAGTACAAACTCACGCTCACGCCCGACGATTTCTTCCTCTTCGGCAGTGGCTTTGGCGATGACGAAGCCGACATGACACCAGTGAAAGAAAGGAAAGTTGTGTGGGACGATGATTTTCATGGACATTTGTCGGAAGAACTTGTGCTGATTCCTGCCACGTCCGTCAAAGGAGCTTTGGCTCACCGCACGGCATTTCACTATAACCGCCTGAAAGAGCGTTTTGCTGGTTACACTGGCGACAAAGAGCCGAAAGTCGGCAATGAGAATGAAGCAGTTCAAGCATTGTTTGGCTATGAAAAACAGGAAGAGAAAAAACAAGTTCGTGGCAATTTGATTTTTTCGGATATTATTGAAAATAAGGCGTTTGAAGACAAAATCCTAAATCACGTTTCCATCGACCGCTTTACGGGTGGAGCAATAGACGGCGCATTGTTTCAGGAGAAAGTTACGTATGGCAAGGGTAAAACCTTCGAGTTTCGGATATTGGCAAACAACAAGGCGTTTGAAGGCGACGAAAACGTTCAAAAGGCGTTTGAAGCGGCTTTGAGCGACGTTTGCAACGGAATGCTGCCACTTGGCGGAGGCGTAAATCGTGGCAATGGTGTCTTTACAGGAAGTTTAACCAAAAAGGAGAAGTAAAATGAAAATAGAGAAATCAACATATCAAGGATACCTTTGGTACAGCGACGAGAAACAGCCACAAGTTTTTGACAATAAGGCTTTTGAACTTGAAATAGCCGACGCTGCCAATCCGTTCATCATCGAAGGTCAACTGTACGATGGCAAAAAATCCGTCAGCATCAAATATGTGGACGGGAAGTACACCGTAAAAAGTTACGAAACGGACCGTCTGGAGGGCGAGGCTCAAGAGCAAGTGTTCCATTCGCACAGAATGGACGGCAAAAGACTGAAATTCAAACAATTCTGGAAAGAGCAACCAGACGGCCTATGCGAAGACATGCAGGTTCTGCAGCCTGCCGAATTGGTTTTTGTTGGATTTGATAACAATAATAAGGAGGAATAGTTATGGCAATAATAAAAGCACCGTTCAATTTTGTACCTCTGAATGACAAGGTTTTCTTTCCCGATTGGGCGGACAAGATTTCGCAAGACATACCATTTGAGGATGGAGAAGATGGCATAATAACCGTGGAAATCAAAAATATGACTCCATTATTCATCAGAGATGGTCATCCAAAAGATAGAAAAACAGAATGGTCTTGTCATATAATAGATGAAAACGGGAATAAAAAGTTCTATATCCCAGGAAGCACCTTGAAGGGGTGCTTTAGAAATGTTTTGGAAATTATTTCTTTTTCAAAACTCAATAGATATAATAATGATTCATTCGGATATAGGTCATTTACAACACAAATAAGGGGAGTGAACTATTCCGAAAAAATGAAGGCAGTAAATGGATGCGGTTGGCTATATAAGGAGGGAGATGACTATTATATCGAAGAATGTGCCAATGGGATACAAAAAATTAGGCATTATGATTTGCGAAAAAAGTTTCCATGTTTCAAATCCGGGGCAGACCATCAGACCGCTGAATGTAAGCAGAAAAGCCTCAAATATAATACTGATGGAGAACTATATCCGACTATAAGTATCAACGGAGGTGAGCTTTCATATAAAGACAATAATACTCAAAAACAGGTTCCGAAAGGTTCGTATAAGGTTGTTTGTACGGGCTATATGCAAGGCAAAAACGTGGAATATTTGTTTAGTGAAAGGCTGAATTCTCCGATACCTGTAAGTGATGAGGTGTTTAATACTTTTGATACAGTCCATCAACACACTCCATACTATGCAGGCCAAAATGGGAAAGATGGTTTTTTGAAAAACAGATTAAAAAATGGATTTCGTATTCCCGTCTTTTTTGAAAAGAGAGGCGATCAGATATGTGCCATAGGAATAACTCGAATGTTCAGATATCCTTTCGATAATTCTGTAAGCAAAAGTATAGAACACACTACCAAAGACCATTTTTCACCTAAATTGGACTTGTCTGACGTCATATTTGGATATATTTCAAAAGCTGCTCAGCTTAAAGGTAGAGTCCATATAGGAAATGCATTTTCTGATGATATTGTCACAGATGACGTATGTTCATTAGAAACCGGAGTTTTTGGTCAACCCCGTGCTTCTTATTATCCATTATATATTAAGCAAACAGGCAATACAATAAGCAATTATAGCACAAAGAATGTTGTAATTTCTGGCAGAAAGAGATATAGAATCACAAAAAATGGAATGGTATTGCCTTTGAGCAAAGGGAATGGCAATGAAAATCTGTTGGTGAGCTTTCGTCCACTTCCCAAAGGATTAACATTTAAATGTCATATTAGTGTACATAATCTTAACAAAGTTGAAATTGGGGCTTTGTTGTCGGCAATTACCTTTAACAACACGCCGGAATGTTACCATAATTTAGGACTGGCAAAGTCTTTCGGATATGGTGCTGTTGCATGCAAGGCCATATTGTCAAAAAGTTTTAAATATTCAATGGATGACTATCTAAAAGATTTCAATGAGGAAATATCTTGTTTTTTACAACAAAATGGTAGTTCTTTACAATCAGAGAATGTGTTAAAGAATTTAGTTTCTATTGCCTCAGCTACTCACACGGCTGAAGAAATGGTGCAAATGTCATTTGATGAGTGTGAAAAATTCAAGGAAGACCGTCATTTTTCTCGTTTGACAGAACAACTAAAAAGCTATAATGTTGCTATTGACGAGAAAAACGCTTTAATTTCAAAAACAAAGAAACAATTTTCCAATCTGAAAAAAGAAATTAGGACGACTCAAATTGAAGAAACAATTGGAAAATTGAAAGAGTTTAGACCAAAGTTGTACTTGGCGGGATTATCAGATTGCTTGGAAGAGTTAGATTCAATTATAATTCAATATGAAAAACTTCTAACTGAACAAATCAGATTAGAGGAAGAAAAAAAACAAAATGACAAATTCAATAGCTTGTGTGATGAATATACTGCTCAATTGGCAATCTGTGTTGGTAAACTATGTAATAGCGAAGATTGTAATAATGCACTCACCATTGTAGAAAAAGCAGAACAACTGTACAAAAGCATTCATCAAATGTTTCCTGACAAAGAGTTAATTGATAAGCATTCAGATTTACGAGAACAGATAAAAAATAAAAAAACAAGCATTACTACAGGTGAAGGCTTGTCATTTCTGCTGAAACAGAGAGTGGATGGAAATGGATTGCTGATTTCAGATATGCCTAATGGTGTTGGACGTATAAATCAATTCTTGAAGAAATATCCAAACTATGTTTTTTCTGATAATGATAAAAGTACAATTGAACAATGGCTGAAAGCTATTCCTGTACCAACGAAAAAAGCAAATCTGAAAGATTTTAACGATATAAATGGAAAGTCTTGGCAGCAAATCTCAAAATTCGTCGGCTCCGACACCGCCTCCCAATGGTTCCACGAAATCACTGGGCAATATGATACCGAAAATTGAAGTGAAACTTCGTTGTTCGATACCGAAAATTGAAATATAGAAAAGACTATGAAAGTCCATATCACCCTCGTCGGCGGGCAGCCGGCACCGGTAATTTTAAAATCTTGACAGAATGAAACGAATATTGATTTCTATATTGAGTGATTATCTTCAGCCTAACTTTTTGTTGATAAAGGAGTTTGAGGGGAAGTACGACGAGTTGGTTTTTGTTACGACAGAAAAGATGGAAAATGACGCCAAGAGGAAAAGCTATTGGTTGGAAAAAGCGCTTCGACTGCCCGAAAATTCAGTACATAGAATTCCTGTTGTCGAAGACAATTTTGAGGATATCAAAAAACGCTTGTCTGACGAGCATTTCTCACTTGACAATGAGTATATCCTTAACCTAACAGGCGGAACAAAGGTTATGCCCCTGGCAGTTTATGATTTTTTCAAGACAGTTTTTAATGCCCATTTTTTCTATGTCCCGATTGGCAAAAACGTAATCAAGGGGTTGTCAGCCGACGATGAGCAGCCTCTTAATTATCGCATGAATCTTGACGAATATTTCACATTGTATGGGTTAAAACACGAGCCAAACAATGAGCTGTTATATCCAGAAAGTGCAACGAACGATTTGTTTGAGAGATATAGAAAAGTAAAATTCAACAGATTTAAAGTACCCGAAATTCGCGACAGTCAGACATTGTCCAACGCAAAGGACAAACGCTATTTCGGTGGCGAATGGTTTGAGGAGTATTGCTACAGTCGTTTGAAAAGGGAGCAGAATCTGCCTGACGATGCAATTTGCAAAGCTGCAAAAATTTACCGGGAGAACTCTAAGTCGAACGATAATGAGATTGATGTGATGTTCATAAAAAACAACCAGCTTTATGTGTTTGAGTGCAAGGTGGGAATGACAGGGTTTGGGGTTGGCGCAGCAAAAGACACTATAGAACAGTATCAGTACAAGCTTGCCGCAATAGCCAAGGATTTCGGCCTGCGGGTAGAGGCATACATTCTGACCCTGCACAAAGTATTCAACAATCCGTTGAAATTTTCGGAAAAGACTTTGGCCAATATTGTGAAACGCCAGTCGATATTGGGTTTGCGGGGACTTTTGGACAGCGTTGTGTTTACTCGGAACGAGCCTTTGTTGGAAAGCATCAAGCATGATATGCCGAAAGCAACAATGCCTCAAAGAAAAACCAAGGTTGAGAAAAACACATCAAAGACACACATGACAACAGAAATTCCCAAGTTACAAGGTGTTAAAGTTGTTGGAAAAATTGATTTGGATAAAATGAAAATATAATTGTTATGAAAAAAACATTAGTAAATATTATTTCTGCACAAACTATTCCTAATATCCTCTTTGTCAAAGAAATGTATGAATATGGCGACAAACTTATGTTTATCTCATCTTGCATTATGGAATCCAAAATCAATTGGATTCTTAATACGTTGAATATTCAAGATACAAAGCAAGTTATTAACATTGTTTTTGAAAATACCGACGATGAGGAACGGTGGGATGTTATGTGTGACAAAATAAAGTCGTACCTGACTGAAAACGAGAAATATTTAGTAAACCTCACTGGTGGCACGAAATATATGGATTTTGCTGTCAGCGAAGTGTTCGAAAAATTTAATAGTGCAATATATTATATTCCGTATCCCAAAAATTATATTCTTTCACCACGGACACACAACAACATTCCGATAGATACACGTCTTTCCGTAGCAGACTATCTTACGGCATACAATGTGCCTATCAAAAATAAAGAACTAACATTGCCTGAATGTTTTACAACTTCTTTTTTCGATTTTTATGTGTCTGGCAGAATTACAGAGGAGCATAAAGTCATTTTGGATAAACTCCGAGCGTATAGAAAAGGGAAGGGGGCAAATGGAAATCCTTTTACAATTAGTGAATTAGAGAATGGAAAAGATTCGTCCAATAGGCCTCGCATAGATGGATTGTCTGATTTTCTTGGTTTTATAAGTTTTCCAACGAAAGAAAACAAATTGACAAAATATGAAATCCAGTATTTGACTGGAGGTTGGTTTGAAGAATACGTCTATAATTTGATTAAAAAGAATGTAGAGCCTGATGATATTCAACTTGGAGTTGAAATTCAAAAATCTGAATCAACTAACATCAACGATTTAGATGTGGTTTTTACCAAAGGTAATAAACTATATGTTATTGAATGTAAGACAGGGGTTGATAGTGAAAATCTGTTCAATCAAATAGTTTACAAGGCATCTGCACTAAAGGAAAAATTGCTTGGTTTGTCAGGAAAATCATACATTTTTTCGCTAAATCCGCCAATGGATGACAAATTGAAAAACACAGCAAAAAATATGGGAACTACCTATATCGACTTATCAGACTTTCTGGATGATGAAAAAATGAATAAATTATTCGAATCAATCATTAAACAAGCCTATTAACCATGTTCCTGAACCTATCAAACCACCCGTCCGCCCTGTGGAGCGCCGAACAGACCGAAGCTGCCTGGCGCCTCGGCGGCGAAATAATAGACCTGCCGTTCCCGCAGGTTGACCCCGACGGCGACGAAACCCACATCGCCGCACTTGCCGACGAGTATTGCCAAAGGGTTTCGGCACTGGCCGAAGGCAAAAACATCACCGTGCACCTTATGGGCGAGATGACCTTCACCTTCGCCTTGCTGTTACGGCTACACGCAAAGGGCATACCATGCGTGGCATCCACCACCAAGCGCGTAACTGTTGAGAAAGATGGAGTGAAAACCTCAATTTTCAAATTCGTAAAATTCAGACATTATTTAAACCGATGAACACCATTTGGCAATTTGTACAAGACATATCGTGGTTTGGCAACCTGTTGCGCGGCATTGCCGACATATCCATTATTTGGGTGGCATTCCTTGCCGTAAAGGGCAGCACCTACAAAACCGTAAGTTTGAGTGTGGGCAATTTCAGGATCAGACGCCGGGACTGCAATGTCCAAAACGTAACAAACCTTGTTTCGATGCTTTTTTTTGATGGCGGAACCGTGCCCGACCTTGTCCGCAAGGAAATTATCGAAAAAACCGCGCCCAAGGTGAAAAACATAACCCGCAAATAGTATGAACGGCCAACCAACCGTTACAAATTATTGAAATACAACAACCATTATGGAAGAATCCAAAAACAACCTGCCGGAAATAACTCTCACTGCCGGGCAGCGGAAAGTTCTCGGCCAGATGACCGATTTCGTGTTCAACTCGCCCGACCGCGTGTTCATACTCAAAGGATACGCCGGCACCGGCAAAACCACCCTCATGCGCTTTTTAATTGAGGAGCTGAAAGGCAAAAACCAGCCGTACAAGCTGCTCTCCACCACAGGGCGCGCGGCAAAAATACTCTCCAACAACACGGGTTATCCGGCGGAAACCATACACAGCACCATATACAAGTACAGCGATTTCAACAGGGATGTGTCCGATTTCGACCCCCAAAAAGACACCCCGTCCACCACTGGCCAGCTGTTTCTCGATTTCGAATTTGTGCCGCTCAGCGGTTCGGACCGCAAAAGTTGCGTGTACATCATCGATGAGTCGTCCATGATTTCCGACACCGCACCCAAAGACGTGATACAGGCCAAGTTCGGTTCGGGACGTCTGCTCAAGGAGCTGCTCCAATACGACGACCTGCCCCAGTCCAAATACATTTTTGTGGGCGACCCCTGCCAGCTGCCACCCATACACGGCACCTACTCGCCGGCGCTAATGCCCTCTTATTTCGCCACAAAATTCGGTTTGGAGGCGCAACACACTGAACTTACGCAGATTATGCGGCAGGACAACTCTATAATAAAAGCCGGCGAATATGTGCGCAAGCTGTGGAACGACGCTCCCCCGGACAGCCTCGGATACGGCAGGCAAAAAGTGTGGGGAGCGCCGCTGTATATGTCGCAGTTTGAGGATTTTGTGATACACCCCGACTATCTGCCGATGGAGGAACTCTTTTTCGAGAACATACAAAAACACGGCTACAACGAGTCCACTTTTATTTGCAGCAGCAACAAAAACACCCGAGCCATGTCGATGAGAATACGCGCCAAACTTGGCTTTTCGGGCATCCTGCAACAGGGCGAGCTGCTTATGGTTACCCAAAACCAGCTAATCACCGGACTTATGAACGGCGACATGGTTGAGGTGATTGCCGTGAAACCCGAAACAGAGCGCATTATGCACGAGGTTACAAACCCCGACGGCTATCACACAGCCTTGGTTTTCCGCGAAATAACGGTGAAGGAGCTTTTCAGCAAACGCAAGTACACCACCATGATGTTAGAAAACACTTTCCAGTCCGAAAACGGCAACCTCGACGAGCGGCAGCAGACCGGGCTTTTCCTCGATTTTATACTGCGTATGAAACGCAAAGGCATAACACCGAAAAAAGACAAAATGATGTTTGATGATATAATGCGCAAGGACCCGTACCTCAACGCCCTGCGTTGCAGCTACGGCTACGCCATCACGTGCCACAAGGCACAAGGCGGCGAGTGGAACTCCGTTTTTGTGCAAACGCCCCGCAATATCACACTGAACCCCGAAAAAATACGCTACCAATGGTTCTACACGGCTATCACCCGTGCCAAAAAAACCGTTCACCTGTGCCGCGACTTCTACTTTAAATAAACTGATGTAACAAATTGTCAAGCAGATAATTATGGAACTTGTACTGAATACTTTCGGGACCTCGCTCAACCGCGACAACCAAGGCTTTGTGATAACCACTGCCGAGGGGCGGCAGCGCATCCCCGCCGAGGGCATCACCTCCATTCAGGTGAGCCGCGGCGCGCAGATAACCTCCGACGCTGTGATGCTGGCCGTGGAACGCGAGATAGAGGTGCTTTTTATGGACCGCTCCGGCAACGTCATCGGACGTATCTGGAGCCCCCGCTACGGCTCAGTGTCCACCATCCGCAAAGGGCAGCTCAACTTCTCGTTCTCGCACGAAGCCATAGACTGGATAAAAGGAGTGATCTGCCAAAAGATTGAAAACCAGCAGGCCATGCTCCTTGTTATGGACACCGCGGGCGACACCGCCCTGGCCAACCGCGTGAACTCCGCCATAAACCGCCTCGAGGATTACCGCACCAAGCTCGGACTTATCGACGGCGAAGTGATCTCCGACATCGCCGCCACACTGAGAGGGTGGGAGGGGGTGGCCTCGAAAATTTATTTCGACACCATGAACCTTTTCCTGCCCGAGCAGTACCGTTTCGAAAAACGAAGCCAGCACCCCGCCACCGACATCGTCAACGCCCTGCTCAACTACGGATACGGCATGCTGTACGGCAAGGTTGAGGGCGCGCTTATCAAAGCGGGCATCGACCCATACATCGGCGTGCTGCACCGCGACGATTACAACCGCCCGGTGCTGGTGTACGACGTTATTGAGCTGTACCGCGTGTGGGTGGACTATGTGGTGTACTCGCTGGTGATGCAGAACGCCATTTCGGACGACTATTACTCGGTGCAAGCCGACGGCTCGTACTGGCTCGAGCCACTCGGACGAAGGGTGCTGATACAGTCGCTCAACGACTATATGGACGAGACCGTGGAAACCGACGGCAACACCCGCTCGCGCCGGCACCAGATTTTCCTTTATGCGCAAAACCTTGCCCAACAATTCAAAAAACTTGTGTAGCCATGGTACTTTTTGGAAAAAACGTGAGAAACAACGCCGAGCCCATGACCAAGCTCCCTGTGGAGATGCTTTACCGGGCATTGCGCAACCCCAAGCCAGAAACAGTGACCCTAATCCGCAACCTGCGGCAGCTGCGGCAGCTTAACAAAGACAGGTATTCGGCACAAAAGTCGCAGCTGCCGTTCTTTGTGTGCGGCATGTTCAACCCGCCTTTCCGCAAGGGCGACAATTTTGCCTATACCAAGTATTTTTTGATAGACATCGACAAAATTTCGGACAAGCAGCTGTCGTTGCCCGGCCTGCGCGCGCGCCTGCAGGCCGACAGCCGTGTGATGCTGGCTTTTGTGTCGCCCAGCGGCGACGGACTGAAACTGATGCTGCGCATGGCCGAGCCTTGCTACGACAAAGGCCTTTACTCGCTGTTTTACAAGGCTTTCGCCCAAGCCTTTGCCGTGCAGTACGGGCTGGAGCAGGTGCTGGACACCGTTACCAGCGACGTGGCGCGCGCCTGTTTTGTGAGCCACGACCCCGACGCCTACTACAACCCCTCGGCCGACCCCGTGGACATTGGCGCCTACCTGCCGCAGGCCGACCCATCGGCCTTGTTCGACCTTAAGCACGAGCTCGAAAAACAACCACAACCCGCCGACACCGGCACCGGCAGCCACGAAGCCGAAAAACCTCAACCCAAGCCCGACGTGGACGACGAGGTGATAAACCGTGTGAAAGCCCTCCTCGACCCAAAGGCCGCCGCCAAACCCAAAAAGGATGTGGTTGTGCCGGAGCAGCTGAACGACATAATGGACGACCTGCATAAGTTCGTTACCAATACCGGCATCGAAATTACCGAGGTGATAAATATCAGCTACGGCAAAAAAATACGTATGCGCCTGCGCCTGCGGCAGGCCGAAGTGAACCTTTTCTACAGCCCCAAGCGCAACACTTTCACCGTGGCCATATCGCCTCGCTCCGGCACCGACCCCAAACTGAACGAACTCGCCGCACAGCTGGTGCAAACGTTTATCAACGGACAATGAACAATGGACAATGGACAATGAACAATGGACAATGGACAATGGACGATGGACGATGGACAATGGACGATGGACAATG
>ERZ842401.1020-NODE-1020-length-41232-cov-6.463268_pt1 | contig 41232 bp, 42 predicted proteins | sample MGYA00521270_ERZ842401 | MGnify/ENA primary metagenome ERZ842401 (study PRJEB31892, sample SAMEA3878208) | bioreactor metagenome | biome: Moose rumen | place: Sweden | collected 2011-10 | study: EMG produced TPA metagenomics assembly of the PRJEB12797 data set... | reverse complement strand
GGAAAATGAGTTTCCTGTCCTCAAACACCCCTTCTCGCCGCAAAAAATAGTTCAACCACAAAACTTCCAATACCCCGGCAATCGGAATACCCAGAGCAATTCTATAAGCCGGCGTTGTCAAAAACGGCATAAATGCAAAAACTGATGTAATCATGGTCAGGTTCAAAATTACCGGGGCCGCCGCCGGTGCTGCAAATTTGCCCAAAGAATTTAAGATTCCCGACTGAAAAGACACAATCGACACCAAAAGTAAAAACGGAAAAGTGATTCTAGACAAAAAAACCGCCAATTCAATTTTTCCTGCATCATTAGCAAATCCCGGCGCCAACACCATAACCACCGCCGGCATAATCACTTCCATTATCAAAACAAAAAGCCCGACCAGCACCGCTAATACCGATATTGCTTGTGCAGCAAACTTTACTGCCTGTTTTTTATCTCCGCCCACCAGTTTTTGAGAAAAAATCGGCACAAATGCCGCACTGAAAGCCCCCTCCGCAAACAAACTTCTGAACAAATTTGGCAGTTTAAATGACACAAAAAACGCATCTGAAACCAAACCTGCTCCCAAATAATTAGCCAATACCACATCACGGAAAAAGCCTGTAATCCTGCTAATCAGCGTCCATCCGCCAAAAGTTGTTACCGATTTTAATAAAGACATTTTTATTCCTGGACAAATCATTAAAACAAGTGCATTATAATTTAGAATACAAAATAAATCCAACCGATTTTTATATTAACTGCATTTTTTTGTTGACAAAACTTTTAAATATTGAGATAATAGACAAAAAAGAAGAATAAAAATGTGATTTAGGAGAATTTCGATGAGTAAGTTATTAACACCCGAGGCTGCCGAGGAAGTATTTTCTACCGAAACCGGACGCAGTTTCTTGAAAAAAGGGGGTGTCCACTATTTATCCACTGGAAGTTTAGATAGAACAGATCCTTCACGCGCACCCGTCAATCAATGGTCTGACTCTATGGAAACAGTTGACCCCGTAAGCGCTCTGCACACTGTTCAAAATGCAGAAGCAGAAATTGTCGCCAATTCAAAGGCTGGACATCAAAGATAAATCACATTTTCTTCCTAATATAAAGCACCGCTCAAATGCGGTGCTTTATTGTTATAAAATCGTCCTCAACAATCCTTTATATTCTTCGCCAAATAACTTTTATGAAAATCTTTCCAAACTAAAAGCTCCTCCTTGCGGAGGAGCTTTTGTTTTTTCGCCGAAACCGATTACTTTCTGTTCTTAACCGGCATAGCTTCCGGAGCTTTTGCCTCAGGATTGTCGATAAACTCGGCAACCGGCTTCTTCCAAACCTTTGGCTTCGGTTTAACTTCAGGGAATGCCTTGCCGCAGATTTCAACACCCAAGCTACGCATTGCGGTTTCCATCGGCAAGAACAAGTGTGCACCGTCCGGAGCTCTGTGAGCAATACCGGTTACACGTCCTTTATTATCAACCAAAACTCCTCCGATAACTGTACCCTGATTGAAGCTGTCAATCATAATCTCAGCAGCACCGTCCTGAGTATAGCGATAGCTGTTAACTTTTTCGCTTTCCGCCATACAATCAGTGCCATTGCCTACCGGCTTTAATCCGACAAATTGATAACTGTCTTTGCCGACCGCCGGTAACTCAAGATTCAATCCCAGCGGAGTATACTCGGCAGCCTCGCCCAATACCAACAAGGCGGTATTACGACGCGGATTAGCACGGAATGCTTTTGCTGACATTGTCTTGCCGTCAGCAGTTTCAACCGTATATTGATTATTGCTGCGGTCTACCAAATCAGCCGAGGTCATAACAAATTGTTCTGAAATCAACAGACCTGCACCCTCAACTCCTTTGGCGTTCTTGATCTTAACAACGGAATTTCTCATTTTGCAGACATCTTCCGTCGTCATATTATCAACATCGGCTCTTTCAACAATACAGAGTTTATCTGCTTCAAATATTGCACTTGAAACAACCGGTTCCGGAGTTTCAATCTTAACTTCATCAACAGCAGCCGAGCCGGTTGAGACCACACCGAAATCTTCAACTACTTTAGGCTGACAAATTCCGCTGGCTTTTTGAGCTTCCATGATAATTCTTCTCTGCTGTTCAATTTCTTCAGGAGAAAGTCTTACCTTCAACTGGTCTTCAAATCCGGGTTGATATTGTAGATTGTTAGAAGCATCGGCAAAAGCACGTTGAACCAAAACGGTCTCACCGTTATATTCGCCGCCTTCAAGTTTTCCATAACCTTTGGTCTCGCCTTTCCACAAAACATTGGTTTTGCTGACGTCCATAAGTCTCCAAACCACCGTAATCTCTGAAGAGCCGCTGCGGCTGTTTTCCATTCTGACATCGCCCCAGTTGTACTCATCGCAAACATCAAGGAACAAATCAGTAATTTCCGCAGTCAAAACATACTCCGGCAACGGGCTGTTTTCATCAATACACTCCTGCATATTGACAATTTTGTAGCAATCCGAAACCATATCGGTAAAGATTTCGTTGAAGTTCATATCCTTCTCTACCAAACGTCCTTCGTTCAAAACGGTATTCTTGGCATTTCTGCGGCAACCGAAAATTCTGAAACGATATTTTCCCAAATTGCGTGAATAGGTTTTATTGTCGCCATTTCGATTAATTCTGAAATCTACCCATTCCATGCTGATTGGAGCAAACAAGGAACAATCACGAACCGTTGGCTCAACCGTGCGTTTTTTAACACAAGGCTTGGGTGCTGGTTCCGGTTTCGGCTGTTTTTTGCACTTTGTACACGGAGATTTCTTATGGCAACGAGAACAACTTCCGCCCTCAAGAATAGTTCCTTTTTTCAAACAACTCTTGCAACTTCCACTCTCAAGAATGGTTCCTTTCTTCAAACAGCTCTTGCAGCTTCCGCTTTCCAAAATTGTGCCTTTTTTCAAGCAACTCTTGCAACTTCCTCCGGGGAAGATAGCTCCACTGTGATGAACGCTCTCACCTTTTACCTGTGTTTTAGCCGCACATGGGCATGAAGAATGAGGAACAGCCGCTTGTGCATTAATTTGCGCACCAACTCCGTAGTTTCCGGAGCAGTTGCATGGAGCAGGCATCGGAGCCGGTATAGTTGCATAGCTTGTAGCCGGAACATATGCCGGAGCCGGGACATAAGTCGGGGCCGGAACATATGCCGGAGCCGAAACAACATTGTTGCAATTACAATTACAGTTGCATGGAGCAGGCATAGGAGCCGGAGCAGGCATTGGAGCCGCTACCGGAGCTGGTATCTGCGCATGAGACACATATTTTTGTTTGCAACTCTGGCACGGAGCGCTATTAAAAATAGTTCCTTTTTTCAAACAACTTCTGCAAGATTCTCCGCCAAAAATACTTCCGTTTTTATTTCTTGAATGACAATCATGTCCGCCGAAAATACTTCCATCACGACACGGCTCGTCGCCGAAAGCAACCTGTCTTTCCGAGCGAGATGACATAACAAACTCGGGGCCGTTGTTCGGTTTTGCTCCGCGTGTTTCCGTACACGTTGACACTCTGTTGCGCATAGAAACTTCAACATCGTCAAGCGGTTTTAAGTGTTTGTTTTGATAAGTGCTAACATTTGGAATAAACGCAACTTTTTTGGGAGCCGGACGAACAAATTTTGCTTGTTGTACAGGCATTTCCGGAGCCGGCACATACGCCGGTTTGGGTGCGGAACAGTCGTAATTTTTAACTACAGGCTGTACAATCTCAGGTTTATATCCCGAATTTTTTACAATCATCGGGGCTTGTTCTTCATACCTTTCGGCACAAGCGGCACAAGCGGCATCAGCAGTTTTGGTTGCGCACCAAAACATTCCGTTCACCACCAGTGCCAATAGCAGTGTTTTTGATATTTTTTTAAGCATTGTTCGTCATCTCCTAAATCTTATATTCCGGCACTTTCCACCGCATGGATAGCGCCTCGGCTATGTGTATCTTATGCAATTTAATCTCGTTTTGCAAGTCCGCAATTGTTCTTGCTAACTTTAAAGTGCGATTATACCCTCTGGCTGACAATTTTACACGATTCGCATAATTTATCAATAGTTCTTTTGCCTCGTTGTCCATAATTGCCGCTTCCTCAAGCATATCACCGCTTAGCTCGGAATTTGTATGCAAATCACCTCGTCCGAACTTATCAAATCTGTCCTGTTGCAACACTCTTGCCGCAACCACTCGTTTTCGTATATCGGCACTGCTTTCACCTTCGGCAACCTTTGACATATCCCACGGGCTGACAGCCGGTACTTCTATTTGAATATCTATTCTATCCAACAACGGGCCGGAAATTTTTGCCTGATATTCTTGTGCGCATTTCGGCGCTCTCGGGCACTCTCGGGCGGGATTTCCCAAATGACCGCAACGACAGGGGTTCATTGCCGCCACCAACTGAATTTTTGCCGGAAATTCAACATGTGAATTAACCCTTGAAATATTAATTTTTCCGCTTTCCAGCGGTTGTCTCAGCGCCTCAAGCGTCGAGCGAGCGAACTCCGGCAACTCATCTAAAAACAACACCCCGTTGTTGGCAAGCGAAATCTCACCGGGGCGTGCCGGTCTGCCTCCGCCGACCAAAGCCGGTGTTGATGCGCTGTGATGCGGAGAGCGAAAAGGTCTCACAAAACTCAGCTTATCACCTTTAAATTCCCCGGCAATAGATGCAACCATACTTGTCTCTATCGCCTCACTTTTGGTCATCAGCGGTAAAATCGTCGGCAGTCGAGCCGCCAACATTGACTTGCCGGCCCCCGGAGGTCCGACCATAATCAAATTATGCCCTCCCGCCGCAGCAATTTCCATTGCTCTCTTGGCACTTTCCTGTCCTTTGACATCACGCATGTCAAGCTCGCTTGTCATTTCCGGCATCGTTTGCGCTAAAGGCGTTTCAATAGTTGTTTCACCCTTAAAGAATGATATCAATTCCGCCAAATTTTTTGCCGGAACAATATTTTCGGCATCACTCCAAGCTGCCTCACCACCTTGATCAAACGGGCATATAAAGCCGCATCCGATTTTTCGGGCTCTTATTGCGGCAGGCAACACGCCGTCAACCTTAATTATTGCGCCATCAAGACCAACTTCGCCGACGGCGATATATTCTGACAACTTTTCTTGCTTAATCAAACCCATACCGCACAACAGCCCTAGAGCAAGCGGCAAATCATAATGCGTTCCTTCTTTCAAAATATCTGCAGGAGCTAAATTAATGGTAATTCTTTTAGCCGGGAGTTTGAGACCCAGCGAAAAAAGTGCCGCTCTGATACGTTCTCTGCTTTCGGCAACGGCTTTATCAGGCAACCCGACTATCGTAAAAGCCGGCATTCCGGACAAAATTTGTACCTGAACCTCAACATCAAGAATTTCCAAACCATTAAAGGCAACAGTCTTTACTCTTGACAGCATATATCACCACCTTGGCGTAGTTTCGCCATCACGCCAACGTCTTGTCGGATATGTTCCTGATTTCAAAAAATCGTAATTAGCAATGCCTCTAGGCAAATCCTCAACCCGTTTAAAACAAGTTTGTTCCAACGCCCACGCGCACTCCTCGGCGCTTACCGTCGGCGTATCTTGACAACAGGCGAGCTCTCCTGTGTTTTGATTAACCAAAAAGATTGTGGACTGCGCATTATATGGACGATTGCCGAGCACAATAACATCTGCTTCTTTTTCGCAATCTTCTTCTGACATCCATAACGCGTCATTGTGTGTGCAAGCCGTCATAAAAAGCAACAAAAACAACGCACAAACAGCAATATTATGTTTCATTTTTTAACCCTTTGAAACCCTAGTTTTTTTCAAAGAATAAATGTTTTTATTTACCTTTGCAATAAATTAAATCGGTTTATTACCAAAAAAAGCTTGCCAAATTAAAGTTTTATTGTATATTAGCGGACGTCCCTTGCCGGAGTCTGTACTTCGGCTATACATTAACCTCCCTTAGCAATAAGGGGTTTTGTTGAGAATCCATAAGGAGTTTATATATGCAAAAATATGAAAGCGTGCTGATTGCACGTCAGGATCTCGGCGCATCACAAGTAAATAACATTGTATCAGAACTTTCTGATGTTATCAAAAAAGAAGGCGGCGAGGTTGTAAGAGTTGATAACTGGGGTCTTAAGACCTTGGCTTATCGCATCAAGAAAAACCGCAAAGGACATTACGTATTGATGAACATTTCGGCACCGGCTTCCGCCATTGCTGAATATGAGCGCGTTATGCGCTTTAACGAAGACGTCATTCGTTATATGACCTTAAAAGTTGACGAGTTCTGTGAAGGACTTTCATCTTCTGAAGACAAAGAACCAGTAGAAGAAGCGGAGTAATAGACCATGGCAAACAAACAAACTTTCTTTAAAAAGAAAAAAGGCTGCCCGTTTTCAGGTGAAGATGGAATGGTTATCGACTACAAAGACGTAAAACTCTTGAGCCGTTACATTTCTGAAAAAGGCAAAATTATTCCAAGTCGTATTACCAACGTTTCTGCCAAAAAACAGAGAGAATTGGCTCGCGCCATCAAACGCGCCCGCTACATTGCTCTTCTTCCTTTTGTTGCTGATTAAGGAGAAAAGAAATGGAAGTAATTCTTTTGGAACATGTAAATAAATTGGGTAAAATGGGTGACAAAGTTACCGTAAAGAACGGTTATGCTCGTAACTACCTTTTACCTGCCAAAAAGGCTCTTCGTGCAACCGAAGCCAACCTGGCTGTTTATGAAAAACAAAAAGCCGAGCTTGAAGCTCACAACAAAGCTTTGTTGGAAAACGCCACCAAGCAGGCTGCTGATCTTCAAGGTTTCAAAGTTGTTTTGATTCGTCAAGCCGCTGAAACCGGTCAGCTTTATGGTTCTGTCAGCATTCGCGATATTGCCGCCGCTATGAAAGAGGCCGGCAAGAATGTTGAGCGCCGTTTTATTTCTTTGGAACGTCCGATTAAAGACCTCGGTGTTTACCGTGTAAACATCAATCTTCACCCGGAAGTCAGCCAAGAAATCTTGGTTAACGTCGCTCGTACTGAAGATGAAGCCAAAAAACAGGAAAATAATTTCAACAAATAATTTTTCGTTTTTCTTAAAGCCCTGCTTCGGCAGGGCTTTTTGTTGCCTCATAACTTTCCCCCTCGTCATTTCCACCCACACCGTCATTGCGAGGAGGGCATCGCCCGACGCGGCAATCCAAAATAAAACCGTCATCGCTCCAAAAGCGTAAGTCAAATAAAAAACAGTCATCCCTCGTTTTGGAACAAAACGTCCAGGGATCTCCCTTGTTCCATTGCAAAGAAGCAGTGCTATGCACTGAAGCCGGGATTCCTTGACGCACGGACGTGCCACGCCGCGCGAGGAATGACATATAGACTGGATTGCTTCACTTCGTTCGCAATGACGAGAAAAAGAAAACCGTCATTGCGAGGAGCGTAAGCGACGTGGCAATCCAAGCGGCAATCCATCAAAAAAGCCTCCCAGTTGGGAGGCTTTTTATTATTTTTATGTTGACAACATTACTTTTTGCCCATATAAGGAACCAACAATAACCGAGAACTCTGTATCAAACAGGGCTTTAAATAACTATAACAAACCGGAGAATATAAAATGAAACGCACTTATCAACCTTCAAAAATCGTAAGAGCCCGTCGTCACGGCTTTCGCACTCGTATGGCTACTCAGGGTGGACGCAAAGTATTAGCAGCCCGCAGAGCCAGAGGACGCGCTAAGCTCTCTGCTTAATTAAGGCTTTTGGGCAATGCCTTCTTTTTCGGTACTAAAAAAGCGCCGTGATTTTGTAAAACTCACAAAACACGGAGAGAGTGTGGCTACTTCAAGCCTGGTTTTGCAGGCTGCTCCTAGCAATTTGCCCGAACCGCTATCGCATCCGCGGATCGGATACACTACCACCAAAAAAATTGGCAAAGCTCATATACGTAACCGTTGTCGTCGCAGACTGAGAGCTGCGGCGGCATTGTTTTTTGAAAAGCTGGCACTTCCCGATTTTGATTATGTCTTGATTGCCCGCTATACCACCGCAGATACCGCTTTTTCAATAATTTGCCGCGATCTGCAATATGCTCTTCAAAAAATCAATCGTCGCTTTGTGTCGGAGAATGCCGATGATACTCCAAAAAATATTGCGCCTACCGATAATTCTGCTGATTAAGTTTTACCAAAAATGTATTTCTCCCTTATTGCCAAACGTTTGCCGTTATCAGCCAACATGTTCGCAATATATGATTGAAGCCATCGAAATCCACGGCATCATTAAAGGTATATATCTCGGAACAAAACGCATTTTACGTTGCCACCCCTGGGGCGGAAGCGGCTTTGATCCTGTCCCGCCCAAAGATGAACATAAACACAGATAAAAACTTGCAATGCTGACAAATACTGCTATATTCAAACCAATTCAATCAACTGATGGGAATATTTTCTGATGAAAGACGAATTAAAAAGTTTCTATACCGCTGTTTTGCTGTCGTTAGCGGTAATTTTTGCATGTAATTTCTTCTTTGCCGATCGTAAATCCGAGCAACAAGCAACCGCCGATCCGCAACCTTCCGTAACCGCCGAAAACACTGCTCCGGAAAAAACAGACGAAGTACCGCAATCAACATCTGCTTCGGTTGAAGAAGTTTTGCAATCATCATCAAGAATTGCCCTTTCAAACAATTCCCTAAAAGGTTCAATCCGTGTTGCCGGCAGCCGCATTGATAACCTTTGGCTCAAAAAATACAAACAATCATTAAATACCGATAGTCCCGAAGTCGAGCTTTTTGCTCCGGCCAAAACTGCTAATCCCTATTATGCAGAATTCGGATGGCTATCTTCAAACCCCGATTTAAAACTCCCGACAGCTGACACTTTGTGGACTGTTAAAGGCTCAAAACTCACTCCTTCCACCCCCTTGACTCTTGAATGGAATAACGGACAGGGTTTGCGCTTTATTACTCAAATCAGCCTTGATGACCACTACATGTTCAGCATCAATCAATCTGTAGAAAACAACACCTCTTCCCCGATTACCGTCTATCCTTACGGTTTAATTGCTCGTAACAATGAACAAACCGCCCGGACCGGTGTTGTTCACGAAGGCATGATCGGTGTGTTTAACGACGAACTTGAAGAAATTAAATATTCTGATTTGAAAAAAGAATCTAAAAAATTTGAAACCACCAAAGGTTGGCTCGGGTTTTCGGATCGTTATTGGTTTTCAGCCTTTATTCTTAGTGGTCAGCAAGCATCAAACATAACTTTTAGTAAAAATGACAATCTTTACCAGGCTGATTTTGTCGGTTCACCCCTAACCGTCGCCGCCGGAAGCATAGCCTCCGCACAACAAATGCTTTATGCCGGCGCCAAAGAAATAAAGCTTTTGGATGAATATACTAAAACTCTTAACATCAACAAATTTGATTTGGCTGTTGACTTTGGTTGGTATTATTTTTTAACCAAGCCGTTTTTCTACATTTTAGATTATCTTTACAAAATTATCGGAAATATGGGATGGGCAATTTTGCTTTTTGCCGCATTGCTCCGCCTTGCCATGTTCCCGATTGCCAACAAGTCTTACGAAAACATGGCAAAAATGAAAAAACTGCAACCCAAACTGCGTGAATTACAGGAAAAATATGCCGACGACAAACGCAAAGCTCAGCAGGAAACCTTGCTCCTCTATCAAAAAGAAAAAATAAATCCCGCTTCGGGTTGTCTGCCGATGTTTATTCAGATTCCCGTATTTTTCTCTCTATATAAGGTATTAAACATTGCCATTGAAATTCGTCAAGCTCCTTTCATCGGGTGGATAAAAGACCTGTCCGCTCCCGATCCTTTGACTATCTCTACCTGGTCGCACTTGCCGATTCCCGGCATTTTGGACATCGGCGTTTGGCCGATAGTAATGGGCTTAACCATGTTTATCCAACAAAAGATGAACCCTGCCCCGACCAACAAAGATCAGGCTCGCGCTTTTGCTATGATGCCGATTATCTTTACTTTTATGATGGGACACTTTGCTGCCGGTCTTGTAATTTATTGGTCATTCAGCAACTTGCTCTCCATTTTACAACAACGGGCAATTCTTTATAAGAACAAGGACTAAATCATGGATAGCACGGCACCTCGTTATACAAGCGATCAGATCAGGGCAGGCAAAAACCTTTTTGCTTCCGATTGCTCTTTTATGTTCGGAGTTGCCTCGCTCAACCAACTTCCTCCGGACAACATCCATGATGAAATTGCTTTTGCCGGACGCTCCAATGTCGGAAAATCGAGCTTGATTAATGCCCTCACCGGCCGTAAAACATTGGCCAAAACGTCCAACACCCCCGGTCGTACTCAACAATTGAACTACTTTAACCTTGCCGATAAACTGTATATTGTTGACATGCCGGGCTATGGTTTTGCTCAAGCTCCGGATTCTCTCGTCAAAAAATGGCAAAGAATGATTTTTGCTTATCTACAGGGACGTGTAAACCTAAAACGAGTTTTTCTGCTTATTGATTCTCGCCACGGTATCAAAAAAGTTGATACAGAAATTATGGAAATGCTTGATAAAGCTGCCGTTAACTACCAAATAGTCTTGACCAAAACCGACAAAATTTCAGCCATAGAACTAGCTAAAGTAATAAATGAAACCAACAAAATCATCAAAGAACATGCCGCCGCCCATATCAATCTCATCGCCACCAGTTCCGAAAAAAATCGCGGCATAGATGAGCTTCGTGCCGAAATTGCTGAAATTACAAAATAAAAAAATAGACAAAAATTATTGTTTAATTAATCAAAATTTGTTATCATAAATTCAGATATAAATTGTATTGGAGCCCCTTATGAAAAAAGAACCTGAAACAGGCAAGGGCATGGTCATTTTTGATATTGACGGCGTAATTAACAGCTTTTCCAATCGCCGTTTTTATTACAATTTTATGCGCCGCTCTCTCAAAAACCTTGCTAAAGTTCGCGGCTATCGCGAACTAGCTAGTCGTTTGCCTGAGATACAAAAAATGGGCGGCCCGAACGCCTTGTTTACTTTTGCTCACAAATACTGCGGCTCTAAAAAATCATTTGAAAATTTTTCACGCAACCTTATAAACGATCTCGACTTTGATCAGATTGCTCATGACCCGTCATTAACCGAATTTATAAAACGCATTGGTAGTTACGGACAACTTGCCGTCCGGAGTGACGGTATTTCCGCCATTGCATCCGCGGCATGGATGCGCGTTGTTGACGACAAACCGAGCAATAAAATAAAAGAAGAGCTTTTATCATCTCCCGAATTGCCCTCACAAACCACCCAAAAAATAGACGGGCAAAATGTCTTAATCAGCGGCATTGATGACAACAATATGAAAACAAAAACCGATGTTCAAAGTTGGCTTGATTTTGCCAAACGCAACAATTGTGATTTGCATAAATCAGTGCTTTTGGACGACAGTCGCAATAATCTTAAAATTGCCCAACAGCTTGGGATGACTACTGTTCACATCAGCAAACTTGACAGCCTTCTTAAAACCTCAATGTTTGGATGCGGGTTGTCAGATATTCTCGGACATCGCATGTCGGATACTCTTACCCACTGTAAACTTACATATGGAAAAGAGGTTGACGCTCGCACTTTGTTTCGTGTACTATTGAAAAGAAAAAACAAAGTCGGCAAATTCAACCAATACACCGCTTTCAACAGAGGACGATAATTTTCGAATGACCAAAACAAACCAAAAAATCGAACAAGAAATCAACAATATTGAAAACGCAAATTTTGTTATTTTAACATTAATTCGCGAACTCACCACTCTTGCCCAAACTAAAGATGAAAAACAAGCCGAAAACTATAAACAACAAATTACCCAGTTACAAAAAGACCTAAAACATTTGAACAACCCTCAGGTCTTTGCTAAAGTAAAAAACATATATATTCCTTATTTAAAGAAATTAACGGAGACAAATAATGACAGATTACGCCCCGATTCTTTCTCCAGAAGAGCATGAAAAATGGGTTAACGAACTTATCATACCTACTTTCACACAAGGACGTGCCCCTTCAAACAATCCGACTTTTATTTTAATTACAGGTCAACCGGGAGCCGGCAAAAGCTATTCTTCTCACCGTTACGCTCAAGAACATTTAGAGCAAACTCCGGTACTTTTCGGAGCTGACGACATTCGCGCCTTACACCCCAAAGCTAAAGAAATCATGCGCACTGATCGTGCAAATTACCCTTTTCTTACTAAAAAAGATTCCGGACTTGCTCGAGCCAAACTTCTTGATTATTGCTTTGACCACGGATACAACATCGTAGTTGAGAGCATTCTTTCAAACAAAGAAGACTATAAGATGCCGACTTTGCTTCAGGCTCGGCAAAAAGGATACCGGGTTGAATGTGCAGCTTTGGCTGTTCATCGTAGCGTAAGTGAAGTTTCTATATTTTGGCGCCAGGAAGAACAATTGGCAATAACCAAAGAAATCGGCTTTCCTCCGACATTGGAAATACATGACCAGGTTTATTCGTGGTTACCGCACATTTTGGCCAACATGAACGACTACAAAACAGTTGATAAACTGAGCATTTACACCCGTTCTTATCAGCGTTTTTACGACAGCGATATTGACCCGAAAGATCCTATTTACATAAAACAGCGTATGAAAGAAGGGCGCAACAGCTATCTAAACCTTGAAGACATGACTGATGTTGCCATCAAATGGCAGGAAGTTCTGCGTATGATGGAAGCTAGAGATGCTCCCCAAAAAGAAATCGATAACGTCCGTGAATTAAGTGCCAACTTTATGAAAAATTCGGGCTTAACAATGTCCTCAGAATTTAGAAATTATGCTGCTTTGATTTACAATTCCCAGAAAGGACGCTAAAAAATAATAATGAAAAAAACATTTTATATTTTTCGCCACGGGCAAAGCAGTTACAATCTTGCCGGTCGCACTCAAGGACAAACCAACGATTCTGTCTTGACCGAATTAGGACAACAGCAAGCTGTCCAAATCGGACACCGATTACAAGATAAGCACATCGAGCTGATTTTATGCTCTCCGTTGATTCGCGCACGCCAAACCGCTGAACTTGCCAACCGAAGCCTTAATGTCCCGATTGTATATGATGACCGTTTTATTGAAGTAAATGTCGGAGAAATAGAAGGCCTGCACTATACAGAAATCATGGAAAAATACGGAGAAAAATATCAACAATGGCGTAGCTCCGACCAACAATATGAAAATCTGCGCTTTAATGGCGGAGAAAGCAAAAAAGAAGTTCGACAACGTGTTTTCTCCGGATTGCAGGAATACGCCGACCAATCTCCTTACTCCGTGATTGCCGTTTCTTCTCACGGCATCATGCTGACACAGTTGTTTATTGCTTTAGGCGAAAAAGCCGTCGACATTCCTAACGGCTCGATTTTACAGCTCGAATACCAAAACAACACATGGGAAATCATTGGACTTATATAGCAGTCGGATGGCCGAAAAAACTGCCCTAACGCAGTTTTTTCAAGGAGACACAATGAGACTTGATTTTGTGAACGAGATAAAATCGAAGTGAAACAAAATCTTTAGTCGGAATTGACCGAACTCACGAGTTCGAAGCCCGCCTGACCTAAAAACATAAAACCCCTCTTTAATCGAGGGGTCTATAATGGCGCGCTCGGCGGGATTCGAACTCACAACCTTCTGATCCGTAGTCAGATGCTCTATCCAATTGAGCTACGAGCGCATATTTTTGCGTTACGCACACCTTAATACATTCTTTTATTTTTTTTTGCAAGCAAAATTTAAACAAATTTAATTTTTTTCGGTTATTCTAGGGTATGTGGACGTACTTTATAATTACGTCATCAAAATTTTCTTTACAAAAACAAAGAAAAGTGTAAAAAATCATTAGGTCAAGAGTTTAATTTTTTTGAATAAAAGGTAATTAATTATATGAAAAACGTTATCATCAAAGCATTTGCAACCGTATGTGCATTTGGACTTTCCGCCTGTGCTTCTGACAATCAGGGATATCCCGCCTTGCTTGGAACTGATTCGCAGGAAAACATTTATACCAACAGCTCTAACGTTGTAAACGGTTCTTACACAGGCACTTTCGTGGGACAAAGAGTCGCCGCTTTTCGTCAGGAATTAAAGCAACTCAATCAGGCTCAAAAATCTAACCAGAAAGAACTTGATAAAATCAGTTCCAACATCTCGAAAAATGCCAACCTGTACCAAAAAACAATCTCATCTGTTCAAAACAAACTGCAAGCCGGCACAACTCCCGGCAACCCGAACATGTATGCTATGTTGCAACAAGCTCAAGGCAATGTCCAAAACATGTTTGCTAACGCCAACGCTCTTGAAAACCTCTCAACCAAAACAGCAACAACTTTAACTTCCGTTAATTACCTTGAAAATTCTATTTCTGCAGCATTCGGCATTTCCGGAGCAGTTGATGAAGACCACAAACAGTTGCGTGAGCTTCAGAGCGAAGCTATGGCTTTAGCACAAAAGGCAACAACTCTTAACGAAAACGTTTCGAGTGCCGCCAACTTCCAACAGCAAAACGCTGTTCAATCAAGCCAAGAAATCAATGCCCTGCACGACAGCGTTAAGACCGGTGGTAATTCAGTTTCTTTTTCTCGTCCTGCCCCGCGCCGCGACATGAAATTTAATAAACCTTTTGCCGCAAACCCCGGTTTTACGCCACGTCCAGCACCTGCTATGCACACAAACGGCATGCCACTCATGTCTATCCGCTTTAATTATAGCGATATTAACTACCAAGAAGGTCTGAAAACAGCCGTAAGATCAGCACTGCAACGCAAACATAATGCTGTTTTTGACATTGTCGGCGTATCAAATAATGCAGATGCAAGTAGCGCAAAAAATCATGCATTACGAGTTATGAATGAAGTTATAAGCTTTGGTGCATCAGACAATAATGTCAACTTGAGCTCTCGCACTAATGAAAGTGCAAGCGTTCCTGAAGTTTTGCTTTTTGTAAGATAAAACCTTTTATTCAACAAAAAAACTCCGGAATAAAACCCGGAGTTTTTTTATTTTAATCCTTTCCGAGATTCGTATCTTTATTAACATACATAGCCATGATTATACCAAAGCTTGCCATTACTGACAACATTACCGTCCCTCCGTACGAGATCAGTGGCAACGGCACTCCCACAACCGGGATTAGCCCCAAAACCATCGCGATATTAATAAATATATACAAAAAATAATTGGTGGTTAAGCCGATAATTGTCAACTTTCCGAAATAGCTTGTTGTTTTCAGCGCAAAAGAATAACTGTACAATAAAATCAAAAAGTTAATTATCACCACTGCCAGAGCACCTATAATGCCAAATTCTTCAGACAGCATTGTAAAAATAAAGTCTGTGTGCTTCTCCGGCAAAAAATTAAGATGACTTTGTGTTCCGCTCAAAAAGCCCTTGCCGAATACACCGCCGGAACCAAGTGCGATTTTGGACTGCATTATATGATACCCCGCTCCCAACGGATCGCGTTCCGGATTAAGAAATGTGAGTACCCTTTGCCTTTGGTAGTCATGCAAAAAATGCCACGCTATCGGCATCAAAGCCATAATGCCGACACCGACTGCGGCAAATTTCCAAATTTGCACACCGACCACAAACAAAATAACCCCTGTTGTCATCAACAACATGGCACCTGTTCCCAAATCAGGCTGTATCATAATCAGCCCGGCCGGGACAATCGCCATTAAAATAGGAGGAATAATGCCCCGAATAGTTTCAATATTCTGCAATGTTGTTGAATGAAAATATTTTGCCAATGCCAACACTAGCGCTATTTTCATCAACTCCGAAGGTTGCAACTTCATAAATCCTAAATTGATCCATCTTGTTGCTCCCATGCCCGTGTATCCGGCCACCTCAACAACAATCAACAACAGTAAACTCACTGCATAAAAATAATAGGCGTAGTGCAAAAATACTTTTATATCCGTGAACACCAAAAATCCCATAAAAGCTGCACCCATCGCAAACCTTACAATGTGCTTCAGCGCCCATACACTCCAATCACCGTTGGCCGCCGAATATAACATCAGCACGCCGACCGCCGCCAGCATAAAAATAAAGAAGAAATAAGTAAAATTTATATTATTCCACTTTTCTTTAAAAGTAAGATTCGGATTACGGAACCCTGTTTTATAAAATTTATACACCTATTTATTCTCCTCATCCAAAATCAATGCTTCTTTCAACAATTTTGATGCAATCGGCGCCGCCACACTTGACCCGCCGCCACCATGCTCAACCAATACCGCAACCGCATATTTGGGATTATCGTGCGGAGCATATCCCACAAACAATGCATGGTTTCTGTATTTCCACGGAGTGTCCTCTTGTCTTACAATGCCGGTCTGTCGCTCCTTCATAGTAATTCGTTTAACCTGTGTTGTTCCGGTTTTACCGCACATTTTTTTACCTTTATAGTCAAAAGCTGACATCAGAGCTGTTCCGCCCGGGCGGTTAACCACGCTGCACATTCCCTCTTTAATCAAAGCCATATGTGCAGGATTAATCCCCATATCCTTATATTTGGCAATTTTTCTGGAGCTGACTGACGTAAGGCTCGGCTCAACCATTTTGCCACCGTTTGCAATTCTCGCCGTCATTACCGCCAACTGTATCGGCGTAGTCAAAACATAGCCCTGCCCTATTCCTGCAATCAAAGTTTCACCTCCCTGCCACGATTCCCCGAGATTAGTAAGTTTCCAAGCTTTATCCGGAATAACCCCTGCTTTCTCATCATCAAATTTCAGTGCCGTTTGTGTCCCCAAACCGAAACGCCGTGCCATTGCGGCAATTTTATCGATTCCAACGCGGTGTGCGACCTCATAGAAAAACACATCACACGAATGTTGCAAAGCCTCGACCACATTCAAAGCGCCATGTCCCTGTTTTTTCCAACAGTGGAACAAATGATTGCCGAAATTAATTTTTCCGTTGCAACCAACTCTTGTATCTTTGTTAATTACACCGGCATCAAGAGCCGCCAAAGCTACCATCATCTTAAACGTGGACCCAGGAGAATACCGCCCCGCTATTGCTTTGTTAATCAGCGGCTGTTTTTCATCATACAACAAAACATTGTACAAATCCTGGCTTACGCCTTGCACAAAATCATTTGAATCATATGGCGGCATGGAAATAAATGTCAAAATTTCACCACTATTGACATCCATCAAAACTGCCGCACCGCTATTTTCACCAAATAATTCATATGCTTTCTGTTGTAATCTGCTATCTATGGTCAAATTAAGCGGCTTTCCTGATTCACCGTCTTCTCTTTCAATTTCTTTCATAATTCTGCCGACGGCATTAACTTCCAATTTTAAATTTCCGCCCTTACCGCGCAAAGTATTTTCATAACGCTTTTCTAATCCGATTTTACCGATTTTAAATCCCGGTGTTTCCAATAACGGATCATTGTCTTTTTTCAAATCGTCTTCTGAGACAGCCGCCACATACCCCAAAACATGAGCAGTCTGCTTACCGAAAGGATACCTCCTGCTCAAGCCGTCATCAACTACCACTCCTGACATTTCGCGGGTTGCAAGCAGTATCTTTGAAACCTCTTCCCAGTTCAATCCCTCTTTTAACTTTATCGGCACAAAACGGCGATATCTCTTCAAATCCCGACGAACGCGAGCCTCTTCCTTATCGCTGAGCGGCATTAATTTTTTAAACTGCTCTATCGTTTTATCCACACTGTTTGTTTGTTCAGCCACCAACATTGCCTGAAAATTTTGTTTATTATCGGCAAGAGCAACGCCGTTGCGATCATAAATAACTCCGCGCGGAGGCACCAAAATTCGTGAAGAAATTCTGTTTTCTTCGGACATTGTTTTGTATTTATCAGCTTCATAAACTTGTAAATAAAACAACCTAATAACAATAATTAACAGCAACAACAACTGGATTCCGCCCCAAACCAGTGTCCTCAAAATCAGAACTTTGCCCTTACTGTTATCTCTGTTCATCAGTTCTCGTCCTGCAGACAAGTGTTAACAACAAATGCATTTATTCCCCCGAAAATCGGATACAATGCAACACTGATAAGATATGAAAACAACAAACTTTTCAGCGGCAAGAAATCAGCATAATAAATTGATGTCAAAAGCCATCCCGACAACATTGATATCGGCAAAAGCAAGGCTACACCAATCCACAACATTTCAAAAGTCTTCTCATTGATATATTTTGATATTTTGGTAACAGATAAATACATAATCAAATACATAAACAAATGGATACCCAGCGGAGCCACCGACAAAACGTCAGAAATTATTCCTAATATAAAAATTGACATCAATGAAAACAAATCAGAGCGATACGCCGTCCAAAAATACACACACATCAACCCTAGCATAGGTCTTGCATTAGCGCTCAGTTCCGACTTAAGCGGAATAAAAGAAACCATCAGCCACAACACCGAAACAAACAACGGCAACCACCTCAACAACCAGTTTGTGAAAGCCTCATTCCACCCTTCTCTCATTTGTGTTTGCTTTCATAAACTTCGTTTGCGGGATCCGGCAATTTATAATCCACAATCATAACATACTCAAGGCGTGATAAGTTGTTGGCCGGTTCAATTTTTGCCCCGCTTTTGCCGATTGAAGCAATTTTCCCGACCGGTAACCCCACCGGAAACACTCCGCCGATACCTGACGTAATAACCCTGTCTCCGATATTCAGCTCTGCATCCAACGGCAAAAACACCAAATCCGGCCAAACATCGTTTTGCCCTACCATCATGCCGCGCACGCGCGATTTTTCAACCATTACCGAAATCTTTGAGTTAATGTTATTAATTAATGCAATCTTCGCATAACGTGAACCGACATCTTCAACCCTACCGACAACACCTTTGTCGCTTATAGCGATTTGCCCCTTTTCAACAGGGCTGTTTTCACCGATATACACCGTCAGAGAGTGCGCAAAAGCTGTTCCCTCTTGAGCAACAACCTTTGCTGTTACAAACTCTGCCTTCGGTGGCATCACATAATTAAGCATATCTGAAAGTATTTTATTTTCTACTTCAAGAGCTCGATTTTTAGCATTAGCAATAATCAATTTGCGATTTTCTTCTCTCAGCGCTTGGTTTTCAAGGTCTATTTTTCGTAAACTGCGTAAATAGTCATACCCGTTCAATAACATACTTGCCGGCATAACCAAAACCTCGGTAATCGGGGTAACAATTTCCTCGGCAGTTGTTGATGTTTTTTCAATCAACGCATTATTGGTTTTATTTAACAACATAAAAACAAAAACCAGCAAAAACAGCACAGCAATTGCTGATTTTTTAATTGTTCTCCGCAACCTGCTCAAATGCAAAAAAAGAACCCTGCGTCTTCTTACCACCGTTTTATTCCCGAAAATCGTACAACTATGTTAGTAACTAACACAGAAAACCGCCGCTGGCAAACAAAAATCCTTTTCTTTCCACGCTATTTAAAACTCAAAAGAGAGGTTGGTTGCCTCTCTTTTTTGCAGTTTTATTGTTTCTTGTCGTTACTTATGCCCTGCAGTATATAATTGCTGATTTCTGTAACATAAAACGATGGGTTTCCGATTGGCTCACCCTCAGCAATTTTGGCTTGATCCAGCAAAATCTTAGCAACTTTTTCAATTTCAGACTTTTGCGCTTCATCTTCCGACATCTCACTCATTTTGATAATCAACGGATGATACGGATTAAGTTCTAAAATTCTTGTAGAATTAAATGCCGTCTGCTGTTGATGGCTGCGCATTAATCGTTCCAAATGTATACTCATCTGCCCATTCTCAACCGTCAAACTTGCCGGAGAAGATGTCAGTCTTTCCGTAACCGAAACTTTTCCGATCTCATTCTTAAACAATTCGGACATCAATTTTACCAACTTATCTAAACTTCCTTCATCTGCTCTGGGTTCATTGCGCTCAATTTTAAGATCCAAATCGGCCTGAGCAATATGCTTAATCGGTTTGCCTTTATAATTCGGTAACGTCTGTGTCCAAAACTCATCTATGGGATCAATCAACAACAGCACTTCCAAACCTTTTTGCTTAAAAGCTTCCAACTGCGGATTATTTGCCAGAACCCTTACATCATCACCGGTGATGTAATAAATATCTTTTTGTTCCGGCTGCATTCTTGTGACATAAGCATCAAGTGTTGTTAATTTTTCGGCATCATGCGTAGAATTAAACAATGACAGACCCGCAATTTCTTCTCTGTTCGCAAAATCTTCATAGATTCCTTCTTTAAACGCCATGCCAAAATTATTCCAAAACTTGATATAATCATCATAATTTTCCGCACGTTTTTTCAATTCCTTAAGCAATCGGCCTACAATTCCGTGTTTAATTTTGGCAATCAAAGCATTTTGTTGCAACATCTCGCGTGAAATATTAAGCGGTAAATCTGACGAATCAACGATTCCTTTAACAAAACGGAGATAATTCGGCATCAATTCTTCTACCTTATCGGAGATAAACACTCTATTCACATACAGTTTCAAGCCGTGTTTTTGATCAGGTTGGAACAAATCAGCCGGCTGACTGGAGGGAATAAAGAGTAAAGAGGTGTATTCAATATTTCCCTCTGCCTTAAAATGCAAAGTCAACCAAGGTTCGTCAAAATTATGAGAAATATGTTGATAAAAATCCTTGTATTGCTCTTGTGTAACTTCGCTCTTATTTCTCGTCCACAAAGCCGAACCGGTATTAATTGTTTCTTCTCCGGCTTCTCCCATATTTAACACTATCGGATAATTGATATGGTCAGAATATGTTCGCACCAAATGGCGCAAATAAATTGTATCTGTAAAGTTCATATCTTCCGCTTTCAGATACAATTTTATTTCTGTGCCGATTCCTTCTTTTTCGGTCTCTTCAATCTCAAAACCGTCAATTCCGTTTGACGTCCATTTATACGCTTGCTTTTCACCGGCTTTTTTAGAAACAATTTCAACCTTATCTGCAACCATAAATGCCGAATAAAAGCCAACACCGAACTGCCCGATAAGTTCCGCTACCGAGCCATTTTCTTTCATACTGGCCACAAACTCCGATGTACCCGACTTGGCAATTGTCCCTAAATGATTAATAAGGTCTTCTTTGTTCATACCTATACCGTTATCCGAAATCAGTAGCGTATTATTTTTTTCATCGGGTTTTAAAATAATCTTGAGCTCTCCGTTGCCCTTAGATATATCAGGCTTACTCAACATCAAATATTTCAACTTATCGCAAGCATCTGAGGCATTAGAAATCAACTCCCTCAAAAAAATGTATTTTTCCGAATACAGCGAATTAACGACAATATTCAGCATTTTATTAACTTCTGCCTGAAAATTCATTTTTTCACTCATTTTCATCTCCATAAATGTCTGTTGCTTATAATATGGGAAACAAAAAATCCTTTCGCAAGTGTGTTTGTTATTTTTTGCTTGATTTTATCTTAAATATGGTTAGATTGAGGGCTGAAAATAATAACAAGGAGATAAACCATGGTTTCTGTTGTTAATGACAGCTGCATTAAATGCAAATCTTGCGCAGACGTATGCCCTGTTGATGCTTTTCATGAAGGTGATACTCAATTGGTAATTGATCCCGATACTTGCATTAGCTGCGGTGTTTGCATCTCTGAATGCCCGCAAGAAGCCATCAGCCCTGAAGAAGAAGCTGACCCGAAATGGGTTGCATTCAATGCTGAAAACGCCAAAAACTGGCCAAACGCTAACGAATAAAATAAAAAAAACCGCTCAGCAACGAGCGGTTTTTTTATTTCTTCCCGGTTTACTTTATATGCACCGTATGCAAAATATTGGTTCGTCCTTTTACGCCCAACGGAAAACCTCCGGTAATGATTATATGATCGCCGTGATGAACCAACCCGCTATCTAAGGCAGCTTGCACCGCATTATCCTCAAACTTATCAAAACTCGAAAAATGCGATTTTTTAATCATCGGACGCGATCCCCAAACCAGTGCCAATTTATATGCAACTTTTTCATCCGGAGTAAGCGCAATAATCGGGATATTAGGTCTTTCTCTGGCAATCAAAAACGTGGTTTTTCCCGACGTTGTATATGTAACAATCGCCGCAACCTTCAAAACCTTTGATATTTCGTTTGCCGCATACGCAATAGAGTCTTCCTCCCCGAGGCAAAAGCTTACCCCCTGGTTCTTTTTAATGCTTTGGAAAAACTGTGGATCTGCCTCAACCTGGGTAATAATTTTGTTCATCATTTTTACCGCTTCAACCGGATATTTTCCGACCGCCGTTTCTGCCGATAGCATGACCGCATCACATCCGTCATAAACCGCTGTTGCTACATCGGAAACCTCAGCTCTCGTCGGAGTCGGTTTTTCAATCATTGATTCCAACATTTGTGTAGCTACAATCACCGGTCGTGCAAATTTGCGGCAAGCGTTTACTATTTTCTTTTGCAAAACCGGAACTGTCTGCAACGGACACTCGACACCCAAATCGCCGCGTGCAACCATAATTGCATCTGACAAATGGATAATCTCGTCCAGTTCCTCAATTGCACTGGGCTTTTCAAGTTTTGAAATAATCATCGCCTTGTCGCCTATGAGTTTTCTGGCCTCTTTTACATCTTCAACAGACTGCACAAAAGACAGACAAACCCAGTCTACTCCCAATTTCAAAGCAAATTTTAAATCATCACGGTCTTTCTCGGTAATTGCCGAAATCGGCAACTTAATATTAGGCAGATTAACACCTTTGTGGCTTGACAGTTCGCCACCGACCTTAACTGTTGTAATAGCGCTACTGGCTGTTTTCGACTTAATCTGCAGTACAATATTTCCATCATTCAGCAACAACTCATCACCGACCTTAATCGCCGCAAAAATTTCCTTGTGCGGTAATGTTACACGATCTTTCGTGCCGAGCTCATTTTTCATGTCCAAAACAAAACGCTGCCCTTCTTCAAGAACAACTTTATTCTCCTTAAACTCTCCGACACGAAGCTTAGGTCCCTGCATATCGGCCACCACCGCAATATACCGTCCTTTTTGCTTTGCTAATTTTCTCACAACATTCAAACGCTGCTTATGTTCTTTGTGGGTTCCATGACTAAAATTAAAACGAAAAGCATCAACTCCGGCATCAATCAATTCCGCAATTTTTGTATCACTGGCGGTCGCCGGTCCGATTGTTGCCAATATACGTGTACATGTGTTTTTCGGCATATCTTTTTCCCAAAATATTTACGTTATAAACAGTATTCAATATAAGATTTAATTTTTAGTAAAGTGCAAATTTATTTCTTGTCAAAAGATATCGCTTTTGCTAATCTTCCTAACAATATTTTTTAATGATTGAAGGAGAAAAAAATGACCGAAGTTGGAGGAATTGCCACCGACCGTTTACGCTCGCTGATTGAACGTATTGAACGCCTTGAAGAAGAGAAAAAAGCCCTCGGCGGCGATATTCGTGATATTTATGCCGAGGCTAAATCTGCCGGCTTTGACGTAAAAATCATGCGTACAATTATCAAATTGCGTAAAATGAATGCCAGCGACCGCGAAGAACAGGAATATTTGCTCGACACTTATCGTAAGGCCTTAGATCTATAGTTTCAACATAATGCCTACTATACCACCGAGCATAATATATAAAATGGGGTGCATTTTTACAAAATGAATTGCACCCCAAAATAATATTGCAATTCCTATAACAACAGGATTAATCAAAACCATTTTTCCGAGCTCGATTCCCGCAAATAAAATCATCGCGATTGAAGCAGGATGCACCGCATACATCAAATTCGCAAACAGCGGGGACTGGCGATATTTATTTAAAATTCGCGCCACTATAATAACAATAATCAACGATGGCAAAACCAATCCCGTTGTTGCCACGATTCCTCCGAAAATTCCCGCTGTTTTAAAACCTACATAAGTTGCCATATTAACCCCTATAGGTCCCGGAGACGATTCCGAAACAGCAATCATGTCCATCAGTTCTTGATGACTAAACCATCCGTACTTTGATGACAAATCAAACAAAAACGGAACTGTAACCAAACCTCCGCCCAAGGCAAAAAGCCCTATCTTAAAAAACTCAAAAAATAACAAAAACCATATCATGCCGTTTTACCTTTCCGCAAAAGCACCCCCAAAATGCCGGCACCACAAACCACCCATACCGGAGACAATGAAACAAAAAGCATTAATGCTGTAACCACCGCAAAAATTGCCAGCTGATACACGTCTTTAATATTTTTTCTCCCCATGTTTAACACTATATCGGCAATCAGCGCCGTAACTACAACACGAATTCCGACAAAAGCGTGTACCACATATTCATTATCCAAAAACAAACCGATTGCTCCGGCCAAAACCAAAATTATGATTAATGACGGAGTAACCACCCCTGTCGTAGCCGCTATTGCGCCTCTTACACCGGCTAGTTTATATCCCGTAAAGGTTGAAACATTTACAGCAATAATTCCCGGCGTACATTGTCCTATGGCATAATAATCAACTATCTCTTTTTCACTCAGCCATTTCTTACGTTCGACCACCTCTGTTTGTAACAACGGCAATATTGCCGCTCCCCCTCCGAACATAAACATTCCTATTTTGAAAAATGTCGTAAAAAGCTTAAGTATCATTTTTATTTTTTCCTATCCGTTTCAAAACACATTATCGCCATTATATACAAATAAGCTTTCTCAATTATTAAACAGGAGCAAAAATGCTTATCGGCGTAATAAAAGAAACAACCAATAATGAAAATCGGGTAGCTTTAACTCCCGATACCGTGCAAAAATTAACTACAGACGGGATTCGAATTATTATCGAAAAAAATTCCGGATTCGCTGCCGGATTTTCCGATGACGATTATCGCTTATGCGGAGCTTTAATATCCGATTCTCCCCAGCAAATCTGTACAACATGCAATGTGTTGTTCAAAATTTGGGCACCATCAGACAAAGAATGCTCATGGCTTGCCAATTCTCCGCTCGTAATTGCTGATTTTCGTCGTACTGACAAATTTTTATGTCAAACATTTCGCGCCTTTGCCCTAAACAAAATTCCCCGTGTTTCACGAGCTCAAAACATGGATATTTTATCTTCACAGGATAATCTTGCCGGTTACAAAGCGGCAATAATCGCCGCCGATTATTGCAACCGCGTCGCCCCTTTGATGATTACATCTGCAGGAACTCTGCCACCATTAAAATTTTTAATTTTAGGACTTGGCGTATGCGGGCTGCAGGCCGCCGCCACAGCCAAACGTCTGGGTGCAAAAACTTACGCCACGGATATCCGCCCTGAAACAAAAGAACAAGCATTATCCGTCGGAGCTTTTTTCATCGATTCAGTAACTGATTTTGCTGAATATGACGTCATTATCACCTGTGCCGGAAATCTTTTTAATTCCCCAATTCTCATCACTCCTGACATATTCAAATCCATTCCTCAATCAACGCTTTTGCTTGATGTCTGTGGCAACATTGCCCCCGCAATTTCATCTCCGAATATCCTCAGGAAATACAACATTCCATCACTTATTGCCAATTCGGCAAGCACTCTTTTTTCCAACAATTTATATAATTTCTTTCGTCTCATTTATGACTTTTCCGCGCAAAATTTTAATCTTGATTTTCAAGATGAAATCATAAATGCCACCTATATTGGAGAAAAAGCAAATGATTGATTTAAGTATTCTGCTTGTACTTTTTGTTCTTTCCTCTTTCATCGGATATTTTGTTGTTCTGGGCGTAACCCCGGCTCTTTATTCTCCGTTTATGAGCATATCCAACGCCATTTCCGGCATTGTTATTGTCGGAGCCATAGCTCAACATGGTTCCGATTTTTGGAATTTCTTTGCTGTCTTTCTTGCTTCTGTCAACATTTTCGGCGGTTTTGCCGTATCTTCACGCATGCTAACCATGTTCAAGAAAAGGAGCTAAAAATTGAATTTAATTTACATTTATCTGCTTTGCATTTGTGCCATAATTTTAGCCATACGTTTTATGGCTTCTCCTCAAACGGCCTCTCTCGGCGCCGCCATTGGTGGCTTTGCCATGTTTTTGGCAATTGTCTCCGATTTTGTGCCAATGCCGCAAAACGCACAATACATGATATCCGCAATCATTCTTGGGGCATTGAGTGGCTCTTTTTTAGGACTAAAAATCAAAATAACATCATTACCGCAAATGGTAGCGCTCTTAAACGGTCTTGGAGGAGGCGCTGTTGTCTGCATAGCTCTGGGAGATATGCATGTTTTTTCCTCAGCTTTAATAATTGGCGGCATAGTCGGTGCCATAACTTTTTCAGGATCAACCGTTGCTTTTTGCAAACTGCAAGGGCTTCTGTCCGCTCTCAACACTCGTTTTTTTAATCCAGCAATAATCAATTCTTTATTTTTATGTCTCATTGCCTTTTTTACAATAATTCTTCATCATCAAACATCTCCGGCATATTTCTATGCCCTCATTGCTCTGTCTTTTATTTGGGGCGTTTTCGTGGTCATGCCGATTGGTGGTGCCGACATGCCCATCGTTATATCAATTCTTAATGCCCTATCCGGCTGGACCTCGGTTGCCGTCGGATTTGCTCAACAAAATATTTTGCTGATTTCAGTCGGTTCCATTATCGGCGTCGGTGGCATAATTCTTGCTCAAATCATGATTAAAGCCACAAACTCATCTCTGCTTAAACTATTTAAAAATCATCTCCCCAACGCCTCGTCCGATAATTTACATCTCCGCTCCCCACAGACTGTCAACGCGCAAGATGCCGCTTTCATCATGAAAAATGCCGACAAAGTCATCATTGTCCCCGGTTTTGGTATGGCTGCCGCTTCTGCCCAACACGCTCTCAAAAACATGTCTGACATATTACACAACCGATTCGCTGTAGATGTTAAATATGCTGTTCACCCCGTCGCCGGACGCATGCCCGGTCATATGAATGTTTTGCTTGCCGAAGCTAATGTCGGCTACGACCAGGTTTTTGAACTGGAAGATATCAACCGTGAATTTTCCGAAACCGATGTCGCATACGTAATCGGTGCTAACGACATAACCAATCCCGATGCCGTAAACAATCCCCAATCTCCGCTTTATGGCATGGCAATTCTTGATGTACAAAAAGCAAAAACCGTTATTTTTGTAAAACGCTCTCTTAACCGCGGATATTCAGGTGTTGACAATCCGTTATTTTTTGCCCCGAACACGTTCATGTTGTACGGGGATGCAAAAAAAATGACCGAAGAGGTTGATAAATTTTTAGAACAATAGTGTGCTTAACATCACAAGAACAAGTATTGTATAAAAAACCACGCCTTTCGGATACAAAAACGCCACTCTAAAATCTGCACCTGACGGCATGGAATTCTCAATAATTATTGTTTGCAACAGCACATACAAAACATAATTAACAGCCGTCAATCTCATTGTCGGCAAAAAATACCTGTTCAAATAAAACCCTATAAATAGCAGCAATAAAGGCGCCATAGCCGATGGTACTGCGTTATAAAACCTTATATTTCTAAAAGCTACACTTCCCATCACATATCCACCGTCCAAACTTTTCTTCGGAAAAAGCGTAAAATTGCAAGGTCTTGCATTAAAAATTAATCCGATCGTATAATGCATTAATTCGTGCAAAGCGGTTCCCGGGATATTGACCAATGCGGTTGCCCACATACTGCTGTACGTATGATATTTCAAATGCATCAACACTATAACCAGCAAAATTAGGAAAAAACGGTTGTTTGCCAACAAAGTCAGCACTTCCGGACTGTTTATCCATCGATTGAGCGCATAAATTAACTGTTGCAAAAATTCCATTTATTCTTTCTCCAAAAGGGTTATACCGGCCAAAAACGTATTAACAAAAATGCGGCACATATTTTTACCTGATTGCTCATCAAGCGTACCTGATGCCAACATCGCGCTCAAACCAAACAACCCGGTTTCAAGTACATTTTTCATCACCTTACAACGGTTACGACCCAGTTTCGGAAACAGTTTTTCAAAGCTTTCGGTTGTCAGTCCGAACAACCGAAACAACCGTTTTTTATAGCTGGTCGTCAATTTATAGTCTTTTCTGTTCAGATGAAACAAATACAACAATAACCAAAGTTCTTTATTTGCTGAAACAAACTTTGTAAAGGTTTCAATCATAACATTAAGGTTATAATAGCTGTCATTTTTATAATCAGCCACATACAATTTATCTGCCAGCTCATGTAGCGTTATCTCATTTTGTTCGGCAACAAAATCATCCATGCTGCTGAACTGGTTATAGATAGTTCCGATTGAGCAACCTGATGCTTCCGACAGCTTACGTGCGGTCAAAAACTCCTGCCCTTTATTTTTTACCAGTTCCCTGCCGGCAACAAGCAATTTTTGATGAATTTCTTCTTTGATATTCTGCATATTTTCACATTCTTAATAAAATTTTTGCAATTTACACGTATAATATATCAATTGTGAACAGTGTTCAATTTTTTTATATTACAAGAGGATAATTTCATGAAAAAAACATGGTTTGCCTTGCTTTTATGTACCGTACCGTTTATCGCCAACGCTCAAGACGATACCGACTTTTTCAAAGAAGCAATGACTATTGATGAAGTTAAAACCGAAGAAAGTGCCGATATAGCCAAAAACAAAGCCAGCAACCTGCTTGACACCAAAGCCCCCGTAATCAAAATAGATGGCGAGCACTCTGTTCTTCCTTTCCGCTTTGAGCGCGAAGACGTATCTTTGGGCGACCTTCCTCCCGAAACAAGTTCTGTCCGCCCCACTGTTGCCGTCGTTGACAAAGTTGTAACAAAATACGGCGAAGGTCCGTTCGGGCTTTCTTGGGGAGGCACTTACAACCAAATAAAGTCTCTCGGCGTAAATATGGAGAGAACCGAAATTAAGCACTGCCCCAACAGTTTTTTGGCCACCAAATTACCCAAGTCCCTACCAGACATCAGCAAAGTTGCAGTTTCTTTCGGAGAAGACAATCTTCTGTGGCGGATTGTAGCATACAGCACTCCCGTCAAAGATTCATCCGATGCCGCAAACGCTCTCGCTCTCTACAATAAATATTACAAACTGCTCTCGCAAAAGTACGGCAACCTTAAACAATTTTTTACCCCTAAAATCACCATTATTGAAAAAACCGTAAAAGATGAAATGGGGCGCGATAAAATTGAAACCGCGCGTATTGAAGAACCTATCGGCGGCAAAAACTTTTTAGCCGAACTGCAAAGTGGTGAGGCAACACTTTACTCCACCTTTGAAGACGAAAAGGTTGGGGCTGCATTAACTATTGGCGTTGACGGCGAGGGAAAAAGTTATATTATAATCGACTTTACAAACTTGGAAATTTTCAGAGAACATGAACAACGTGCTCTCAACGCACTATAGTTGAAGGAATAAAAACATGACTAAAGTATGCTTTTGTGGAATTTCAGGCAACGGCATGAGTCCGCTCGCCCAAATTTTAAGCCTCAAGGGTTTCGATGTATACGGCACAGACCGCAGTTTTGACATCGGTCGTGATGCCGACAGGCGACAGGCTCTTGAAGATATGGGTATTAAAATTGTACCCCAAGACGGAAGCTCCATCACAAGCGATATGGAAGTTTATGTTTCTGCGGCTCTTGATGAGAACAACCCAGACATTAAGGCTGCTCTGCATCTTGGTATTCCCGTCAAAAAACGCTCTGATTTACTTGCTCAGGTCTTTTCCGAATATAAATACGGCATTGCCGTCGGCGGAACATCGGGAAAAACCACAACCACCGCAATGATCGGATATATATTGAACACCCTGAATAAAAAGCCTTGCATGATAAACGGCGGAATGCTCCGTAATTATGAAAAACAAAAAGGCATTTCCAATTTTATTTATAATACCGAGGATATTTGTGTCATAGAAGCTGACGAAAGCGACGGCTCCATTTGTAAATATCACCCGAGTGTCGGCATTATTAACAATATTTCTCACGACCACACATCCTTAGAAAAGTTGCAGGAATATTTTCTGACCTTTGCTTCACATGTTAAAGAAGCTCTTATCATTAACGATGACTGCCAACTTACCCGCAATATAAAACATTCTCACGCCATAACTTTTTCAACCCAAAATCCTTCTGCAGATTTCTACGCTGACAATATAAAATTCAACGCCGAAGGACTTGAATACTCTTTCCGCGGACAAAGTTTTCGCCTGAAGCTGTTTGGCGCTTTTAACGTATCCAATGCATTGGCTGCCATTGCTGCATGCACCCAAGCCGGAGTTGACCCGCTTGCCGCCGCCAAAACACTTGAAGGTTTTTTAGGCATTCAACGTCGTTTGGAAATCGTCGGTACGACCAAAACAAACATAACCCTGATTGATGATTTTGCGCACAACCCCAGTAAAATCGGTTCATCGCTCGGCGCCTTAAAAGAATATGACGGAAGACTTATTGTAATGTATCAATCACACAGTGCATTTTCCGCACAAAACACCGGACACGAAGTAGCCGAAGTCGTTGCCAAAACCCTCGGACCAAACGACATCTTTTTAATGCCGGAAGTTTATATGCTTAATCCATCGACCGACAAGGGAATCACTGCCGCTAACATTATCAACGACATCAAATCGTTTGGCTTTAACAATGCGTATTTTCTTGAAACACAAAGCGCCGTGCATGATTACATTATCAAAAACGCAAAAGCCGGAGACCGTGTGGTTATAATGGGGGCTCGCGATAACACCTTACCTGCTTTCAGCCGCAACCTGTTGAAAGAACTATAATCTTTTAACAAATATCAATGAAGCAGATTTAACAAATAGTCAAAGTTTTCTTTGCCAAGTTGCCACAACAATTTCTGATATGTTATTAACCCCGTCCAGCTTTTAGAATTAAAAGCAAGCATGCTTCCCAATACCCATATGTTTGCCCCCGGCAAAAATGCACAACAAAAAGGATATCCGACCTCTTTCAAATCGGTCTGTTTGTCATGAATTTGAGATACAACCGTATCTACATGATACCCTACAAAATATCCGAAAAACAAACTCATCATCCAATTTGCCGGCATTACCCTCAAATAAATAGAAACTCCGATCATATATATAAAACAGAACAGTGGAAAAAAATACGGAGCAATAATTATCAGCCAGTTTCCTTTTCCGACAAACCCCATTGATCCGCCGGAATTATCTTCTGCCACTCGAATGTGTTTTACCGGATGAAAAGTCAAAACCGCAAAAAAACTGTGTGTCAACTCATGGGCAATAATTTGCATTGAAGTTTTTGCCCCTGAATCCAACGACATAGAACCCACAAAATATGTGAAAAAACCGCCGACTAACGCTAAAAAGTAATAATTTCTGAAATTAAAATAGTCAAACGACTGACAAGCCGCCGGCAAAAACCACAAAGCACAAAATGCCGCCGGCCATTTTAATACATTTATTATTTTATCTAAAATGTCGCTCATACTCTCGGATTATAAAATAAAATTTATTAAAATCTATCAAAATTAAATCATATGTTAACATTCATGATATAGATTTACGGTAGAAATATTTATCGGAAGGTTTAAACAATGAAAGACACTTTTGATTTTATAATCAACGATGAAGACGAAGTTATGCTGTTGCTGTATGCCCGAGAAGGAGATCCCAAAGACCCCGTCATTGAAATCAACCCTTCTGACAATACTGCCGTTTTGCACCGTAATGACGAAGACGAAATTATGCTCCAAGATGTTCCTGACCAGGTCATTGACAGCCTGCATGATGCCGATTCGCTCCTCGTTTGCGAACTTAGTCGTGAAGAAAAAAAAGAAGACTCAAAAATTATACGTGCCTATGAAGCTGATGTAAGTTTATAACATCACTTTGTTAATTTGTTATCCAAGCGTTCTTCTTCAAACCCTGCCGGATCCTGATGAATTATCACCTGTGATTTCGGATACAGTTCTTTTATTTTGTCCTCAGCAATATCCGTAAGCCTGTGCGCTTCGTACAGCGGCAAATTTCCATCAAGCTCCAAATGTAGCTCAAACATATAAACTCCGCCGGAATCTCGGCTTCTTAAATCATGCACTCCTCGGCAAAAATCACAACTTTTTACAGACTTAATAACTTTTTCTCTAACCTCATCGGGCAACTCTTTATCCAACAACAACGCAACCGCATCTTTGGCTATTTTGTACGCATTGTGCAATAAATATACCGAAACAAACACCGCCGCCAATGGATCAAACCACTCTATTCCGAAAAATTTTACCACACCCAAACTCAAAATGATTGCCGCATTTGAAGCTATGTCCACCACATAATGTGCGCTATCTGCTTCAACCGCAATTGAGTCTGTTTTTTTAGCCACATATTGCTGAAAACACACCACCGCAATTGTGCATATCAAACTAAAAATCATTACCCCGAGACCAAAAGAAGTATCAATCAACGGCGGCGGATTTATAAACCTTTCTATACCTTCATAAATAATAAATATTCCTGACCCGGCAACAAACGCTGATTGCACCAGCGCGCTCAGTGCCTCGATTTTTCCAAATCCGTATCGGTGTTGAAAACTTGCCGGCTGTGACGAAAAACGAACCGCCACCAAAGAAACTGCCGAAGCAAAAATATCGGAAATACTGTCAACCAACGATGACAAAATGGCTAAAGACCCCGTGTACAATGAAGCAAAAATCTTCACCAACATCAACAACAGCGCCAAAATTATACCTAACGATGTCGCCAAGTGTTTCAGTTGATTATCGCTCACGTTTTTTAGCGGTTCTGACCACATTTTCTATTTCCTCAAATTTTTTTGTACTTATTTTGTAGTAACATTTTTCAGCAACTTTCTTAAAGCGTTGCAAATGCTCATCACCCGAGCTTTCCATATTCTCAAAGCTGGCATATATATTTTCGTCATGTTTGAAAAATTCAATATCAACACGAACATCATTTTCGGCAAAGATTTTCAAATTCATAATTTTAGTACCGTTGGGCTTACCGACATATTGCCCCTCAAACTCCGTACCCAACAAATTTTTTGTCATCATCAATGTTCGATTCAGATTGGTATTTTCATTAAAATTAGACAGGCGGCCGAACCTCAAATTCCACAAACTCCCATAGGTCCAGGCTGTCTCGTTCAGAGCCATATCAATAAAATCTGCTCGCACCATCCAAACCTGAAACTCATTCTTAAACCTGATATATGCTGCACGACCTCCGCGACCTATATCTATGTCATACTTTCCGAGATAAAATTCTGCGCTCACTTCGTCATTTGTAAACAACTGAACCTTTATCCCTTCGGTTTCTTTGTTATCGGAAGTCATCAAACCGAAAGTACTCAAATTTTCAATGCGATTAGATTTCTTTTCATAATATGTCATCTGTGCAACAGTTACCAAAAGTTTACGGATTCGTTCTTGATATACGGCCAAACACGGCTCGCCTTTCAATATCCACTCCCCGTCCGCATTCTCAAATGTTAAAACTTTGTCATATTGGCTTAGAACCACTTTGTCAATATTTGCCAAGTTTTTATTCAGGCGTTCAAAAACTTTTTTGTTTTCAAATTTTGACCAATCACCGCGATTAGCGTAATACACCGATATCAACCCTGCGCTTATTGCTAATAATGTCAAACAACTTACAATTTTAAATTCGCGATTAATTGCCAGCTTCAAACCGTCTTCAAAATTTCCTTTATGTTTTAACAGCTCGTGCAACAACAATAACATCAAAATAAGTAACGGCACTGCTGCAATATTTAACAACTTTATTGCAAAAGCGCTTTTGTTCACGTCGTTGTGCATATTTTGGCGAATCTGCCGTAAATCATCAACCAACGACTGAAGCTTTTGCCGTGTTCCGGCAATCAGAGCCAACTCATCAGGCGTAAAACTGTCGCGCTCTTCAAAATTTCTTTTTGCCGTAATCTCATTAAGATTTTCTTTTGTTTGATAAATTTTCTCAAAAATATCGTGTTCCTTAATTTGAAAACTTAACAAATTTTGTTTTCTGCGTTTTTCCAAATCTTCAAATATTCTGTTTTTCAGGCTGTGCCCGCGCAAATCAATAAGGGTCTCATCTCCGGTCAAATAATCAAGCGCATTCAAAACGAAATTTGCATTGTCATAAAGCGGAATAAAATAATTGTTCTCAAGTAGCGTAATCCCTTTGCTCCAAAATGAATCGTACACAAAATCGCTATCCGCAACCACTATAACTTCAAATGGAAATTTTTTGTTTTTGCTCTTCAACAATGCTGACACAACCTTTAGTTTGTTTATCGGCTTAAACCGTCCGAGTAAAACATCAGGGCTTACACCGTCATAAACCACGCTTGACGACATGACTCCCGAGTTTTTACCACCGACGATCAACGGAATAAACTCGCTGTTGTACCCATCGGGAACTAATAGCGAAGCCGAGGCAAACAATATTGATTGCAAATTTTTGGTAATCGTAAAATCAGGGTTCATGCAATCATTTGGCAATACAAATTGCACCACATCTTGTGTAAAAATAGGATTCGTCGAATAATTTTTTGTAGCATCAACGGTTATTGAGTTTTCCAAATCAACAACAACCATTTCATCAAACATTCTAAATCCCCAAAACTTCTCAAGTCCGCTCAAATCAGATGGAGAAAATTCAATATTTCTTGAAGAAAAAATGCGTTGAGCTTCTGCCGCAGTATCCAACAACACCAAAGCTTTTCCTCCGTGTTGAGAATACCTCTTTATCTCGTTTACCATCTCCGGGCTTAGTTTTTGCGGATGCACCATCATTAGGACGTCTGTTTTTGGCAAATCGTCAGGCGACTTTATCACCATTATATCATAAAACCTTCTTATCTCGTCAACTATGTGCCATTGTGGTGATATATATCCATAATCCTGTCCGGTCTCAAAAATCGGCAACCCGCTGATTAATCCGACCGTTTTTTTCTTATGAAGAAGCTGATATATCTTTTCTATCAAATCCTGTTCCAAAAAAGACCTTCTCTCAACCGGAAAATATGAAATCACCTGCTTATTGTCTGCCGCATCTGCAAACACAAGCCCCATAAATCCGTTTTGATTTATATCAATTAGCGGTACCGGTTGCAAGTTATCGGCTATTGCCGCATCTTCTTCAGCGGTTAGCGGTTCCGGGTTATAAATTCTGTAACTGAACTTATCCGGCGCTAAATTTTGAAATCTTTGCAACAGCAAACGGATTTTATCATACATATCTTTTATTTCCGGATTGCGTTGCCCCAAAATCGGAGAATAGTATAATTTTGCCGTAACCTTTTCCGGTATAGCATTTAGAACCTTTTTAGATGACGGGGTCAGCGTATAAATTTTTTCTTCCGTAAAATCATACTGCCATGTACGCAAAAAACGATTCGACAACATATTCAGCCCTGCGAACACCAGTAACAGCATTACGGCAACCATTATGTAATAGCTTGACTGTGTAGATTTTAGCCATCTTGATGTCCCTGATGTTTTAAAGCTAACAATCATCACACTCAAAGCATTAAACAGTATGATAATTGACGCCGCAAAGACCAAAAAACGACCTTCTAACAACCCCCTTATAACCAACCCGAAATGGGTCAAAAAACTAAAAGACGCAACCGTATCAACAATCACAGCCGGAGCAAACATTCTGAAAAAACCGAGCACATACTCAACCCCGCTCAAAAAGAACAAAAAGTTTGCCACTACGGACAAAACCAACGCCACCACCTGATTTTTGGTCAACGCCGACATTGTCTGTGATATTGCCAGCATACATCCTGACAAAATCAAACTTCCCAGATAGCTCACCAAAATAACCTTGTTATCCGGGGTTCCGAGATAATTTACCGTAATTATAAAAGGAAAAGTCAGCGCCAAGGCAATCAAAACAAAAATCCACGAAGCCAGAAATTTCCCCCACACCAGCGTATTAATTCCAACCGGCATAGTTACAATTTGCACCACGGTTTTGTTTCTAAATTCCTCTGACCACAAACGCATTGCTATCCCCGGAACAAACAGCAGGTACAACCATGGATGAAAAACAAACATCGGCGACAAATCCGCAATTCCGCGCTCCACAAAATGCCCGAAATATATGGCAAAAGAACCGTTAAGTATTAAAAAAGTTACCAAATAAACATATGCCAACGGCGACACAAAATATCGTAAGAGCTCGTTTTTAGTAACAACCCAAAGCTTCCTCATGACTGTTCTCCCTCGTCGCCAGCCAACTTAAAGAAGACTTCTTCAAGCGACTTGCTCTTATATTTGCTCAAAATACTTTTTAACGTGCCGTCCGCAACAACCCGACCATGTTTCATCAGCACAATTCTGCTACAAACATCTTCTGCTTCTTCCAAAAGATGCGTAGAAATAATAATTGCCTTATTTTTACCCATCTTAGAAACCAGCCCGCGCATATGTTTCTTTTGGTTCGGATCAAGCCCGTCGGTAGGCTCATCAAGCATCAGGATTGGCAAATCCGCCAATACGCTTTGCGCAAAACCCACCCTGCGTTGATATCCTTTTGAAAGTGTTTCAACTTTTTGATTCAAGACCTCTTCTATGTTTGCCAATTTTATTGCCTGATTTGTTTTTTCTCTGTCAACACCTCGCAATTCTGACATATAGTCCAAAAACTGCTTTACCGTTAAATCGGCATATAACGGAGCTCCCTCCGGCAAAAAGCCTATGTGTTCTTTTCCCCACAAGGGGCAATCCTTAATATTTTTTCCGCATATAGAAATTTCTCCGCTGCTTGGAGATAAATACCCGGCAATCATATTCATAAGCGTTGATTTTCCGGCACCATTTGGTCCCAAAAGAGCAACAATCTCACCTTCTTTAATTGTCAAACTTATATTTTTTACCGCCTCAATTTGTCCGTAATTTTTGCTAAGGTTTTCAATCTTTACCAGCTCTTTTGGCATTCCGACCTCACTTCCTGCTTAACTCATACAAAACTACTGCCGCTGCTGTAGAAACATTAAGACTTTCGACATCATCCGCAATCGGCAGTCGCACCGTAACATCACAAGATTCCTCAATCAATCGGCGCATTCCCTTGCCTTCACTGCCCATAACCATCGCCAGACGTCCGTTTTTATCAAGCTCATCGATATTGGTTTTGGCATACCCATCCATTCCGACAATCCAAAACCCTGATTTTTTCAGTTGTTCAATTGCTCTGGACAGATTCGTAACCCTGCAAATCGGCATATTTTCATAAGTTCCTGCCGCCGCTTTTAACATTGCACCGCTTTCCTGCGGAGAGTTTTTGTCTTGCACAATCATTGCCAAACAACCGAAAGCCGCACACGAGCGAACAATTGCACCTATATTTTGCGGATCGGTAACCTGATCTAAAATTAACAATCGGCAGTTTTCATATTTTTCCGCCTCATCGCATATATCTTCAATTTTTACATTCGGCAATCTCTCAGCAATCGCAACAAAACCCTGGTGAACAGCATCGACAGAAACAAGCTTATCCATCTCCCGACGTTCAACCGCTACGATTTTATTATCAACAATTTTGCCCTTGATTTCATTAAGATTTTCCCTCAAACACATAACCCTTACAATTTTCCGTCTCGGATTCGCAAGTGCTGACATCACAGCGTGTCTTCCGTATATCAAAACCTGGTTTTTATCTGTCATTAACGCTCTCCAAAATTGCCTCTGCATCAATCAGGCGATTAATTTTATAGGTCGGAATCATTCCCTTATATTTTTGTTTTGGGTCATAAATCAAACAATCTGCGCCGTTGAGCGCCTTTGCTGTCAAGGCATCAGCTTCCCCGTCCCCGATTACTAAAATTTCATGCGGTTGCGGAACCTTACCGTCAAAAACCGCATAACAAGCCACTGGGTGCGGTTTATCGTGCTCACATTCCCCTGCGGCAACAACTTTTTTAAAATACCCGGCAAATCCGAGAGCGGACAGCTCCTCGTTAATAAATTTTGTTTTTTTATTAGTCAGCAGATAACTTTCAACCCCTGATTTTTTGCAAAAATCCAACAGCTCCTTAGCTCCTGGCTGTGCCACCAAATCTTTGGTATGATATTTTTCTATGTATTCATAAAAATATTTTGCAGCCTCATCTTTTCTGTTTTTAAAAATATACCCCAGCATCTCTCGGTTTTGGATAGTACTTGCAATTCTCTTCAGTTCGTCGTGTGAAATTTTAGGTAACTGCATTTTTTCAAAAGCATAATCATACGCTGCCGAAATTATTGAGTAAGTATCCGCCAACGTTCCGTCCCAATCAAAAACTACATGCTTATATTTCACGGTAAAATCCTTTGTTTTTAATGATATTTTAAGCCTTAATCATTACTATTTATTTAATGATAATAACAATTCCGGAACTTTGGTCAATGGAAAATCTTGAACGTAAAACAAAAATTCAATCATTGCTCGGCTCTTTTGCGGCAGGCACTGATTTTACTATCACCCCCATAACTTCTGACGCCTCCTTGCGCAAATACTATCGTGCCATTTTTTCAAATCATTCCTGTGCGGTTATCCTTGATGATGAAAAACTTTGTTGCAAAACCCCTGAATTTGTTGAGTTATCTGCTTTTTTGCGATCACATGGCGCCTATGTTCCTGAAGTCTTGGCGCAAAATGTCCCTGAAGGGTTATTAATTCTTGAAGACCTAGGAAACAACAGTATCCACAGCCTTCTTACCCCTGACAACGAAAAAGAGCTTTATCTAAAATCTGCTCAAGCCCTAGCCAAAGTTACCAACATAACCGATCGTCCGACTTGCGCTAAAGATTTCAGCAAAAAAGAGTTGTTGCACGACATTCGCCTTTTCACCGACTGGTATATTCCCATGGCAACAAACCGCCCTCTCGCCGAAAAGGACAAGCAACAATTTCTTGATTTAATTGATACAATGTCCGACATGGCGTTCAAGGTTCCCAACCGCCTGATGTTGTGGGACTATCACATTGACAACATCATGCTTCCTCCCCACTCGCAAGAATGTGCAATTATTGATTTTCAAGATGCCATGTGGGGACCGCTGACCTATGACATTGTCAGCCTGTTGGCTGCTGATCGCCGTACTGCATCGGCTGAAGTTATAAGCGCAACCAAAGATGCTTTTTTTGCCATGCTTGATGGTGTTGAACGCAATGATTTTGACGATTCGTTTGCTTTTCTGTCAATGTATCGTCATATGCGTGTGCTTGGTCGCTTCACCACTCTTACTATGGTCAATCGCAAAGAAAAATATTTCCAATATATTCCCCAAACATGGACCATGCTTGAACAAATTTTGCAACACCCGAAACTTTTGCCCATAAAACAATGGGTAGACAAACACGTTCCGACACAAAATCGCGTTTTGCCTTCCCGTAAACCGATTGACAGCGCCATAATTTTAGCGGCCGGCAGAGGAGTTCGAATGCAAACTATAACCGACACTTTACCCAAACCGTTGGTCAAAGTCGGAGGCAAATCGCTTATTGATTATAATTTTGAAAGAATTGTTGCCGCCAATATTGATAACATTGTTGTCAACCTATGTTACAAAGGCGAAATGATTCGTTCTCACTTGACCGAACAATATCCCGCAACAAAAATCACTTTTTCTGAAGAAGAAACCGCGCTTGAAACCGGCGGCGGCGTAAAAAAAGCCCTGCCCCTGCTTAACGGAGAAGCCTTTTTTGTTTGCAACAGTGATGTATTTTTCATTGATCGCGGCTACAAACCGGCACTTTGGCGCATGATGGACGAATGGGACCCCGAAAAGTACGATATTTTACTTCTTCTTCAGCCGGTTGTTGACATTTGCGGCGACAAAAGTGGCGACTATCGCATAACCGATAGCGGCAAAATTGAACGCAATTTTCAAAAATTGCCTGATTTTCCCTATATGTTTAGTGGTATTTCCATAGTCAGTCGCAAAATTTTTAACAACGTTACGGAACAAAAATTTTCTTTGCGTGATTTATTTGATGTTGCCCAAAACAGCGACAGACTTGGCTTTGTCATTAATAATGCCCAGTTTTATCACATAGGCACGCCCCAAGCTCTTGCATCGGCCGAAGCAAAAATTAATCGGAATAAATAAAAAAGTTATTGACATCTTGGGCAAAATGCTATTATTTCTGTATGGAATTTACAAAAGGAACATACTTCCTTTTATCCTCGTCTGATTTATATAATGGAGGGGTGGCAGAGCGGTCAAATGCAACGGACTGTAAATCCGTCGACTTACGTCTACGAAAGTTCGAATCTTTCCCCCTCCACCATTAAATTAAGGCAGAAACTTGAAAATAAGATTGGTTTCTTGCGGGTGTAGCTCAATGGTAGAGCAGAAGCCTTCCAAGCTTATGACGGGGGTTCGATTCCCCTCACCCGCTCCATCCTCTCTCGTTTTCAAGAAATTGGTTTAAACACAACAACAGTTTAGGAAACGAGAACAATGGCAAAAGAGAAATTCGAAAGAACAAAACCTCACTGCAACATTGGTACTATTGGTCACGTAGACCATGGTAAGACCACATTAACAGCAGCAATTACAAAAGTATTGGCTGAAGAAGGCGGTGCAAGTTTTACAGCATATGATCAAATTGATAAAGCTCCTGAAGAGAGAGCCCGTGGTATTACCATTTCTACCGCGCACGTAGAATATGAGACCCCGAACCGTCACTATGCCCACGTTGACTGCCCGGGTCACGCTGACTATGTAAAGAACATGATTACCGGTGCCGCCCAAATGGATGGTGCAATTTTGGTAGTATCAGCCGCTGATGGTCCGATGCCTCAAACCCGTGAGCACATTTTGTTGGCTCGCCAAGTAGGTGTTCCTGCGTTGGTAGTATACATGAACAAAGTAGACCAAGTAGACGATCCTGAATTGTTGGAATTGGTAGAGATGGAAATCCGTGACTTGTTGAGTTCTTATGATTTCCCTGGCGACAAAATTCCAATCGTAAAAGGTTCTGCTTTAGCCGTATTGGAAAACGGCGATCCGAAGATTGGCCACGATTCAATTGTTGAATTGATGAAAGCCGTAGATGAATACATTCCGCAGCCTGATCGTCCGAAAGACAAACCGTTCTTGATGCCGATTGAAGACGTATTTTCAATTTCCGGTCGTGGAACAGTTGTAACCGGTCGTGTAGAGCGTGGTGTAGTTCACGTAGGTGATGATTTGG
>ERZ842401.1019-NODE-1019-length-41262-cov-6.316500_pt1 | contig 41262 bp, 35 predicted proteins | sample MGYA00521270_ERZ842401 | MGnify/ENA primary metagenome ERZ842401 (study PRJEB31892, sample SAMEA3878208) | bioreactor metagenome | biome: Moose rumen | place: Sweden | collected 2011-10 | study: EMG produced TPA metagenomics assembly of the PRJEB12797 data set... | reverse complement strand
CTGCAAAGTTACGAAAAAAGCTTGTAACAAACGAGGGATTTTGGAAGATTAACGCGAAGAAGTCCTAAAATAAAGGCAAAGCGGGGAAAATCGAGGAAGTTCAGTTAGGGACGAAAAAGCAAACCAAAGCGGATTGAAGCGAAAGTTGGGTCTCTAAATCGTAACCCCAAATTGGGGTAATGGTAAGTCTCGAAAAGATGCTGATACGTAGCAGAACGGTGAGATTTAACAGGACAGGTTTCTTATTCCTTGAACTGCCATATTTTGCTTATACGATGGATGCTCAAAGAATATTAACTTTGCAGCCAAAAATTTAGGAGTATGAGTAGAAGTACATTCAGAATTCTGTTCTACGTGAACAAAGGAAAGGAGAAAGATGGTATTGTCCCTGTAATGGGGCGGGTTACAATCAACGGAACGCAGTCGCAGTTCAGTTGCAAACAGAATGTTCCATTGAGTATGTGGGACGTGAAGGGCAACTGCGCCAAAGGGCGGAGCAAAGAAGCCTTGCGCCTCAATGCTGACCTTGACAATATCAAGGCACAAATAATCAAGCACTATCAACGGCTTTGTGACCGTGAGGCGTTCGTCACGGCAGAGATGGTGCGCAATGCCTACCAAGGATTTGGCAGCGACTACGAGACACTACTGAAAGCATTCGACCGTGATTGCGAAAGCCAGAAAAAACGTGTTGGCAAGGACAGGGCTATCGGCACCTACTGGTCTATGAGGGATGCAAGGAACAAGGTGGCAGAGTTCATGAAGTTCCAGTATCACCGCAACGACATGTCGATGCTGGAGCTTACGCCTGAGTTCATCAAGGATTTCGCAGCCTATCTGAGCTCAGAGCGCGGTCTGGCTAATGGCACGATATGGAAAGCCTGCATGTGGCTGAAGGGAGTTGTCATGAGAGCGCACTACAACGGCAAGATTCCCCGCAACCCATTCGCTCAGTTCCACATCAGTCCAAACTGCAAGGAGCGAGAATACTTGACAGAAGATGAGCTGAAGCAAGTGATGGAGCATGAGTTCGAAGATTCGGAACTGGCCTTCGTTCGTGACACTTTTGTCTTTGTGAGTTTCACAGCTCTCTCCTTCGTGGACATGAAGGAACTGACAACGGACGAAATCATTGACGTGAACGGTGACAAGTGGATTGTGTCGAAACGTCATAAGACAGGCGTTCCTTATCAGGTGAAGCTGATGGACGTACCTCTGCAAATTATCGAACGCTATAAGTACCTTCAAGAAGAAAAACTGGTGTTTGGCAAAATCAATTATTGGTCAATGTGCAAGAAACTCAAAAAGGTGATGGCAGAATGTGGCATCGAGAAGCAAATCTCGTATCACTGCGGGCGCCATACTTACGGGACCTTGGCTCTGACGAATGGTGTTCCCATCGAAAGTGTAAGCCGTGTCTTGGGGCATACCAACATCACCACGACCCAGATATACGCCAAGATTACTACCCAAAAGCTCAACAACGATTTGACCATGTTTGGCAACAAGCTCAATGCGGCATTCAAAGGTATAACTCAAAACGTATAGAGGATTATGAAAAGAAATATCATCACGTGGAACGATGACAACAGTCTGAGAATACCAGACGGAGAGATCTGGATGAGCGACAGCGAACTGGTAGACCTTTTCGGTGTGTTCATTCCCAAGTTGAGGGCTGCTATTGGCAATCTCTACAAGGAGGAACTGGTCAAGGCTTATGAGGCAGAGCAGACCCTCAAGATAAGGAAGAATGTCTATCTGACGGTTTACAACTTTGAGGTGGTGCTTCTGCTTGCATACCATCTGAATAGCCACCATGCGAGGGCTGTCCGCAGGGAACTGAAGGAGCGCATCAGCCGGAACCATAAGCCTTTTCAAGTCATACTGACTGCGGTAAAATGCCAGTGAGCAGAATTCCATAAACAAGAAGAACGGGGCGGATGAATGGCATAATCACCAGACATCTGCCCCGTTCTTGACAGTCAGTCTTTTACATGGCCTTTCTCCATGCCGGATGATAGCACTCTTGCAGGACACGCTCAATATCGCTCTCCCGATAGAGCACTTTGCCGCCCAGAAGGAAATAAGGCAGCACTCCATTTGTCCTGTATTCCTGCAATGTACGACGACTGACTTTCAGCAGGTCGGCTGTTTCCTGGTCTGTAAGGTACCGCTCACCGTCAAGCAGCGGGCGGTAGTTTTCTGTCACGTCCTTGTAGAGTTTCAGCAGTTCCTGCATGTTCTCCAGCGCATTCTTCACGCCCACGTTGTGGCTCATAATCAGTTCATTCATAATGGCTATAGTTTATTGTTTGACATTCTCATTCTGCTTGCTGCGCTTCCGCCAGATGGCCTCCCTCTTCCTGTCCTCCACGATGTGGAGCATATTCTCCACATCCTCGGCCTTGTAGTAAATCTTGTGCTGAATCTGGGAGTAGGCCAGAGTCCCGTTGTCGCGGAACGTCTGCAACGTCCTCGGACTGATGTTCAGTGTCTGGCACACGTCCTGATTGTCGAGCCACTGGCTCATTCCCTTCTCGGAGCTACGGTTTCCCATAGCCCTCATCTCATTGACGAAGCTGTCGAAGCTCGTCTGCAGTTCCTCGTAGGCACTGCGCTCCATTGAAATAACTTCCATAATCGGTTCTTTTCTTTATTTTATTTGTTACTAATTATTTCGTTTTCGCCTGCAAAAGTAGGCACTATTTTTCTCACTCTTTGTCACCGTTATATCACCGTGACAATAATTTTCTTTCTCATCCGACTCACGGCATCCATTTCTGACGGTGCAAAGGTAGCCACTCCTACCGACACCGAATATCAACTTTATATCAAGTTGACACCAACTTTTTTGTTTGGCGGTGCAAAGGTAGCGAACAATTCACCGTCGGTTTTCATACTATGTACATACAATGTATGTTTTTTCTGCCAGACCTTGCCATTCTGAACCTTCTGTCCGGGTGCAAAGGTAGCTCCTTCGTTTCGGTCCAGTTCGCAACTTGTTAGTAAGTTGTGCCCGCTTTTAACGCGGATTTAACTTTTCGTGTGCAAAGGTACGGCGAATTGTACTGCCGAATTTTATACTATGTATATAGCTATATACATTTTCTGCTATTTTTTCCGATGCTTCCTATTTCCGGTGCAAAGGTACGATGACAAGTCGACTGCTGCAATAGTGCCAGACCGCCACTTAAAGCCACCTCACCGCCACTTGCAGCCATTGTCCTTTCTGTTTTGCTTTCCTCTACGCAGACACGCTACCTTTGCATAAGTCAAACCGCTCCGTGTCGCCCCACCTTTATTATATATATGGCAGGGATGTAGCTCTCAATACATCAAAGGCACTTGGAGAAACGGGGAAGTTAGTACCTGTTTGGAGATAGGTCTGAAACTATCTTGTGCAGAATGGGGAACAAGAAACCGATTCCTTGGAGCGTAATACAGAGCGCACTAATTTTGCAGGAGATAATCGGTCGTCTCGATACAATGACCGCAGTAATAACATAGATAACACTTATGACAAAAATGAGAAGAAACAGAAAAGAAAAGCCGAAAGGCAGGCTCATGACCTCACACTTTCTGCATTTTCCACACTTTGACCCTCAAAAATGTGGAAAGTGCGCAAAGTGCAGGGCTGCAGGACGGAGCCTACAAGTAATCAGTGAGGGAAAACTCTATGGGGGAAGGAGGTGGAGCCTATGAGCAGTCCTCTTACCCCACAAGGCATCCTTGAAAATGCGACGGATTTCGGACTGAGACTGAACGGCATCGATTTCCCTGTCAGTGTCTTTCCGCAGCCCATTCGGCACATCATCCAAGAGTTGCATGAGTGCCAGAGTTTCCCTATTGACTATGTGGCGGCATCCATGCTGACCGCCATAGCCGTAGGGATTGGCAACACGCATCTGGTACAGGTGAAGAACGGCTGGCTGGAAAGTGCCATCCTCTATATGGCACTGGTCGGCAGGCCCGGGGCAAACAAGAGCCATCCCCTGTCCTTTGCCATGAAGCCCTATCTGGCGTATGACTATCAGCAGAGCATCCAGTTCGAGCAGGACTACAGACGGTATGAGGAACTGATGCAGATGACCCGCAGGGAGCGCACCGAGGCAGGACTGACGGAATATCCGCAGGAGCCAGTCCGCAAGCGTTTCCTCGTTTCCGACATCACGCCCGAAGGTCTGAGCCTGATTCATGCCCAGAATCAGCGTGGGCTTTGCCTCTGGGCTGATGAACTGTCCGCATGGTTTAAGAACTTCAACCGATACAACAACGGTTCCGAGGAACAGTTCTGGCTTTCCGTGTTCAGTGCCAAGACAACCATCTCCGACCGCAAGAGCGCAAGCAGTTCCGTGTTCATCAAGCGACCGTACATTTCCGTCATCGGCACCATACAGAAGAAAATCTTAGGGGAACTGGCAAAAGGCGAGCGTTCCTGCAATGGCTTTACTGACCGCATCCTGTTTGTCCTGCCCTCCGACCAGCAGAAAATACGGTGGAATGACCGCGAACTGTCGGAGGACATAGACCAGCAATGGGAAGAAATCCTATCACGGCTGATTCATCTGGAGTTCCTGCCACCATCGGATGGCATTGAGCCGTACCATATTCTCTGTTTCCAGCCCGAAGCCCGTACAGTCCTGTATGAGTATCAGCATAAGTTGGCAGGAATGTGCGACACGGAGCCGAGCGAGGTTATTGTCGGTATCTACTGCAAACTGGAAACATACCTCATACGCTTCTGTCTGATTATCCAGATGATGCGATGGGCTTGTGGCGAGGCCAGCAAGGAGGCCATCGATGCAGAGTCTGTGGAGAAGGCAACACTGCTGACCGAGTATTTCCGTATGACTGCCCTCAATGTGCAGGGGATGATGAATGAGGAATCGCTGACCACCCAACAACTGTCCATCCTACACCAGTTGCCGCAGGAGTTCACGACGGCAGAAGGATTGGAGTTGGCAGACAGGGAAGGGATGAAGGAAAGGGCTTTCAAGGACTTTCTCAGCCGCAATGTCGGCATCCTCTTCAAACGCGAACGGCATGGCGCATACTCAAAACTATAGGCATTAACCCCTCGCACTTTCCACACTTTCCGCACTTTGTCCCGTCAAAATGCGGAAAATGCAGATAGTGCGGCATTGACAAAAGAAGAAATATGAGCGACTACAGATTCAGGTTACAGCCCTACAAGGGCATCAGCACCAGACACACATGTCCTGAGTGCAAGCAGAGGCGTTGCTTCTCGCGCTACATCGACACCGAGGGCAAAATCCAGTTTCCTCCCTATGTCGGACGATGCGACCATGAGCAGCGTTGCGGGTATCACAATGCCCCAAGCGAATATTTCAAGGACAATCCTCATGAGCAGGAGCGACTATCTGAGGAACGGTATGCGGCACACACTCCCCAGACAATCATACAGCCCAAGCCAACATCTTTCATCCCTGATGAGATGATAAAGGCGAGCATGCAGCACTACGAAGCCAACAATCTCTTTCGTTTCCTGTGCCTCAGATTCGGGAGGGACAAGACAATGGAACTGATGCGGAGATACCATGTCGGCACCTCCAAGCACTGGCAGGGCGCAACCGTTTTCTGGCAGGTTGACACGGACGGCAAGGCAAGGACGGGCAAGATAATTCTTTACAATCCGCAGACAGGGAAAAGAATAAAACAGCCGTTCTGCCACGTCACATGGGTACACTCCACGCTGCACATTCAGGATTTCAATCTCCGTCAGTGTTTCTTCGGGGAGCATCTTCTGACCTCCGACAAAATGAAACCGATAGCGTTGGTTGAAAGTGAGAAGACCGCCCTCGTCTGCACTGCCCATCTTCCACAGTTTACGTGGATTGCATCAGGAGGGAAGAACGGCTGCTTGCATGAGCAGTGCCTGGATGTTCTTCGTGGACGCACCGTCACCCTCTTCCCCGACCTCGGAGCAACTGACTACTGGCGAAGCAAGATACCGATGATGAGAAGTCTCGGAATTGACATCCATCTGTATGATTATTTGGAAAGGGCAGCGACGGATGAACAACGGATACAGGGGCTTGACATTGCAGACTTCCTGCTCGACATCGAGACCGTGGAAGGCAGGTTCGAGCAGATAAAGCAAGCCAATCCCTCCCTCGGGAAACTGGCAGACCTGTTTCAATTACAGCCAGTTCATGGATGGAAGGATGGTACTATCCAACGTTGGAACGCTATAACGCAAGATGGATGATGCATATATGAGAAAGGACAGACAGTTGGCGAACATTTTGGGGATAGCAAGTTTATGGCGGTGTATTACATCCCCCGCCCCACTTGCCACCCCAAAAGGGTGTTCGCTCCCGATGGTCACAGGAAACATTAACCCCAAAATGAAGAAAAGATGAAGAAAGCAAAGACAATATCACTCCGCTTGACGGAGGATGAAAACGGATGGCTGAAGGCACTCGCCAGACAGAGCCACAGGACACAGAGCGAGGTCATCCGACAGTTGATAATGAACGGACACGTAAGGGAGCGTATAGACAAGGACACGCTCTTCGTGTTGAGAAATCTGATTGGCGAGGCGACCAACCTCAACCAGTTGGCAAGACAGGCTAATGCTTACGGTTTCCACATGATAGCTGACGACTGCCGCAATCTTTCGGCACGTATATCTCAAATCGTAAAGCGGATAAAGGATGATAGGTAAGATAACTAAAGGCTCTGAGTTTGCTGGTTGCGTTGCCTACGTTCTCCGTGAGGATAAGGCAAGGCTGTTGGTAAGCGAGGGAGTTTCCGGCACTCCCGAGGAGATGGCGGAGCAGTTTGAACTACAGACATTGCTCAATGACAAGGTGAAGAACACCGTCGGGCATATCTCCCTCAGTTTCTCGCCAGAGGACGGTGACAGGCTAAGGAACGATGACCGTCTGATGGTAAAAATTGCTTACGAGTATATGGAGCGGATGGGCATCCGCGACACGCAGTTCATCATTGCCCGCCATACCGACCGTGAGCATCCGCACTGCCATATCGTGTTCAACCGGGTGGATAACGACGGCAGGACTATCTCCGACAAAAACGACCGTTACCGCAACGAAAAGGTGTGTAAGGAACTGACGGAGAAATACGGTCTCTACATGGCCGACGGCAAGGAACATGTGAACAAGGAGAGGCTGCGTCCACACGACCGGGCCAAGTATGACATCTATGAGGCTCTGAAACAGGAACTGCCCAAGGCTACCTCATGGGTGCAACTGCGCGAGGCATTGCTAAAGCATGGCATTCAGGCGGATTTCAAGTACAGCAAGACGGGAAGCAGAATTGAGGGCGTGAAGTTTTTCAAGGACGGTCATGTTTTCTCTGGCTCGAAGATTGACCGCAAGTTCAGTTTCGCCACCATTGAGAAGCAGATGGAGCGCAACCGCAGGTTTAAGGAGAAGTACCAACAGCAATACCAGCAGCGGCAGCATACGGAACGGGCATATACTCCACCCCGTCCAAAGCCAGAGCCGATACCTATCTGGAAGGAAGAGCATACACCGAGGCATGAGGGAAGTACCGTTGAGAGTGTTGCTTCTGGAATCGGCAGTCTGTTTACTCCGTCTGGCTATGACGCAACGGCAGCACAGGAGGCTGAGTTTGCGGCAGAGCAGCAGCGGCTCAGGAAAAAGAAGAAACGTGGCATGAGGATATAAACCCAAATGACACACAAGTTATTAACCAATTAAAACCATCAAAAAATGAAGAAGAATCTAATGTTTGACATTGCCGTTTACTTCTATCAGAACTACGGCATCAGTATGGACGACATCGCTTTTGAGCGTCACCAAGTGGGCTTCAACGTATTCATCCGCGAGAAAGGAATCCACCTCTACATGCGTTTCTGGGATTATACCAAAGGACGTGACGGACTGCCAGACAAGTGCGTTATCCTCGTCACCGCCAGTTTCAAGTCCCACGAGAAGCGGCACGTCTGTAGCCTCGCCAAGTTCTTGAATCAGGTTGCCCTTCGCTACGGCTACGACTTTCTTGCCGTTGAGAACAACCCGGAACTCAACGAGCATCTGAATCTGATGCAAGTTCCCGTAAGGCATAGCACCTGTTTCTGTGCCCCGTTCGGTGAAGAACTGGCGGAACAACTGGAAGATTAAGAAAGTCTCATAAAAACTGCTATTTTACAAAGTGAGCCTGATAGCAGACACAGTGTCCGTCAGGCTCACTCTATCTTAACCTCTATGGCTTAACCTTGTCTTTAAGACGAAGCGGATGAGGTCGAGCCTAATGTTTCCAAAATCCTTCGGTGGGTTGCGGTGGAAGTTGCAGGAACTCCCACCGTAAATAGTTATTTGATGCTATCTGTACTAATATAGATATTGTTTAGGCCAACTATCTCGCTGATTGGAAGAAAATTCTATATTCACGTACGGTAAACCACAACCGTAAGGAATTCGTTCTGTATTTTGCAAAATTAGGTAAATGAAGCCACTATCTAATCTACAAGGTAAAACCCTGAAATCATTTCCGACTCATTCCCTCCTATAGAATATGGGATAATTATTCGATAATCGCCAGCTTTGTACTTATGTGCAATTTTTACCAAACTGTAATCCTTTACAACATACTGTTGAGGCTTCAGAGAATATCCAATGGCATTGAATGCTATCATATTGCCAAGGGTGTCAATGTCAAGTGGTATCCTGTGCCATTGATTGTTGACTTTTTCTTCTAAGTAATACATATCGCCGAATTCAATACTATCATGAGTGTTGTTCTGGATAACCACCTTAATATCATCAGATGAAATGGAAATCATTTTGTTTAGAATCTCCGCATAGACCCCAGGCTTTTGGCGGGTGTTTGTATATAGATTTATGCAACTGTCGTTAATAATCGTATCATGCACATCTGTAAGGCCAATTGCGTCTTTTGACTTGTAGTTGCTGCGACAGCAAACAAGCATCAGTATGAATAATAATGTCAGATAAGTTCTCATAATCTAAATTGTTGCCCTTGCCTCCTAACATTTCGACGGAGACAAGGGCATAAAGTTTAATACATCGTAACTCCTAATGCCGTGTTTATTTTGCTGGCATACACGCAATATGTATTTGTCCCATTTGTTGCTTTAATAATACCAACAGGAATGTTTTGCCCAGACATATTTGTTACATAGGCAATGCCTCCACTGTCTCCAGGTAGACTGGCGCAATTTACCTGAATCAAATCACTTGTGGTAAGTTTCGTTTCTGTGTCATAAATTGATACGGAAATGCCTGTAACAGCACCACTTGTGCCAAGTGTAGTAGCTCCCATAAGGTTCACTGTCTCGCCGTATAATGGACTGTATGTACTGGCAGACAATGTCCCTCCATCAATAGCAATGATATTGCTCGGAACAATATTAGAACCTGTTGAAACATATGCCGCATCAATAGAGCTATTAACCTGGGACATGATACAATTGCCAATCGTTGTGCTTCCGCTATTCGTAGTTGCTGTCTGTCCTACAGAGATAACATGTCCTGATGTCACAAATCCATTGCCTCCATATTTTTTTGCCCTATAACCAAACGAGCCAAACGTTGTTGTGCTTCCGACGTAATATTTACTGCCCGACTTTATGGTAAGCGATACATTTTCACAACTTTGTGCGAGTTCTCTAAAAACGATAGACGAAGAACTTGACACATGTTCTTTGAACTCGTCAACAGTCTGTTCACTAAACTTTGTCAGACACACAACAACTCTATTGATTGAAGGATTCAAATAATAAATGGTTGAATTTATTGAATTTGGGTCATCAGGATTATTCCTATGAAATTCATCAATTCCTCTGATTACCTCCAATAGTTCGTTATAGGAAAAATCGCATGATTCTAATTTTGCAGCACTCTTGCCAACTGCGGCTTGTAAGGATTGAATTCTTTGCAAGTTTACGTTCTTGTGTTTGTATAACACTACAAGATTTCCCTCTGAGTCCACATAACAACCTCCATAATAATCAGGGTACTCGGAATTGGCAGAAGTTCTTGTATGCGTTCTTTGTATAAAGCTTTTCAGACTATCATACGTTACCCTTGCATTCTCTGAATGCAAAACCTTACTATGGAAAACAACGCCTGGTTCCAACCCTTTTGCTTGTTCATCAGCAAATGGCTGATAATCATTAGAACAAGATGGGAGTAATATACAGGTTAATACCCCCATAATGAAAAACAATTTACTAATTTTCATAAAACTCAATTTGTTATAATTTCTGCTCTTTTTGTATTTCGGAAGCCTCTCACTTTTCGCAGTATGGACATCCTTAAAATAATGTTTCCTGTGCGTGAAAGAATGCGCTAAATTTGTAGGAAAACCATTACTTCGGAATAATAGAAATCCTTAATACTGTCACATCTTTGTTACTCTTCAATTATCTCGTTGAAATAGCACCAGTTCTGCACTGTTCGGTACATATCGGCTGTCCCTTTGGGCACAAGAAGTGTACACCCGTCTGTTTTCGGGACAATCTTTACAACAATAGGCTCTGGCCATTTTAGGTGCAGACGCGTGACCTCGCAGCCAAGGAAAGTCTCGCTTGAGATATTGATTGCCCCAGCAGGGATTGTCAGATTGCTTAGTAGAGAACCCGTGGTGAATGCCTGATTACCTACCGAATTAAGATTTGAATCATCGCTGATTTCTATTTCCTTCAAGCTGGAGCATCCATAAAATGCCTTGCTGCCGATGGTTTCCACCAACCTTGGAATCCTAATCGTTTTGAGGTTTTTGCAGCCAGCGAAGGCGGAAGCTCCAATTTCGGTCAGGCTTTCAGGGAGGACAATCTCGCTCAGATTGGCTGCATTTGTGAACACATCACGAGGAATCATAGCAGATAGTGTCACATCCCCATAAATCTCCGTTGGCTTCCATCCATAGAATTCAAGGGGGTTCTTTTCACCCGCGACGAAGGCGCAATCGGAAAGATCAATGGCAATGGGCCTCTCCGCGAAGCTGTCGTCATCAGCAGTGAAGATACGCGCTATGACAGGGAGATCAATCCTATTTACCGCACCAGATATTTTTAGTAACCGTATGTTTGCGATGTTGCCTGCGTTATTTCCTAAGAGAACGGGAAGCATGCCTGGCTTATCTATCGAGATGTCCACATGCTCTGCTAATGGAGCAGGCTCCTGAATGATGCAGGGGCTGCAAGTCGCATTAGCCGACCTACCATCAATGTTGAAGCGCAACGATGCGATGCGTCCAAGACTTTCGTTCTTGTCAACCGTCAGAGTGATGGCATACTCATTTTCTCCTACCGACGAAATCTGACGAACCGCAATCCATTCAATGTCTTTAGGAAATGTTTCAACGGTAGGGAGAGAGCCTGCCTTTACCTTCACCGTTATTTCCCCACTTTCACAACTATGATAGTAACTGTCGTTCTCGGGGATAACATGTGGGAAACCTCTTTGGGTGATGTGGATAATCGTTTTATTGCCTTGTGCCAGCAAGGTCACAGTTCCCTGCCTGTTCAAGATGTCGGAGTTCTCGAACAGCTGGATATTCAGCTCGCCAATGCCATCTGTCACAGCAACAGTTGCTTCAATCCAAGAGACGTCTGACAAGACGGAAACGTCAGAATAGCTCGCTGTGAATTTCAAGGTCATGTCGGCTTTGTTATAGTCTGCGCTTATACCATCCTTAATCAGCAACAAAGCTTCTTGATTCCATGCGATATTATCCGTTTCGTCATTGTCATGGCATCCAGACATATAGAAAACAACAATTAGGATTAAAAAATATTGTATATATTTCATTTTTTCTGGAATTATAGTCCGATTATTGTATAATTCTGCAGTATCATCATGGAAATCTTGCGTTTTGGCATAGATTCTACCCAGTCTCGAATACCATAATAATCTAAGACGTAATCTTCATATTCCTCGTCATAAAGATATGAGAGAGCTATTTTTTGAGTAGGGTCATAGATATAGCGCATATGAGAGTTCGCATCCTCATACAGATACATGTTATCTTCATTGAAGCCACTCATACGAACACAAAGAGGCTTGCGTACATTGGGGTTATATGTGGTATTATAGTTTGTCGTAAATTGTAGCCCTTGGAATATTGTTTTTTTCTTAGCAAATATTTCCTGAACCTTGCTCATCATTGTTTGATTATTATTGTTAGCACGAAGTTCGGCATCAGTAGAGTTTACATATGCCCCATCGCTTAAAACAATCTTGTCGCCCTGACGTGTTGTCAATATTGCCGCCACCTCATATAAATTTTCACCGGCACTCGTCGTTCTTGCCAAGACTTTTACAATTTCAAATTTGGGGTCTACAACCTCGTCAAGGGATTCAAGATAGCCATTCGTTGTGTCATCCATTCTGTATTTGAAATTTTTCTCTAACACAAAATCAGACATCGGAAACAGCCCGCACTCTTCTTCCTTATAGCCAGATGTCACATCGATTAAGGTATATGTATTGCTGTTGTTCAGCGAATTAAGCCATGGGGTTAAATCTATCGACAGATTCTCTAATTTCGTTGGAGAGATAATGGTTTGCAGTGTAGGGGAGCCTCCAAATGTTTGAATATAGATTTCAGTTTCTTGTGTTTCATACTGAGAAGAACTACTATACCCTGTATTATTCCCAAAGGACAGACTTCCAGACGCAGAATTAGAACTTGAGCCAGATTTCCATGAGAATGATGCATTGATGTCTTTGGTCAGTCCCTGCTCCCGTGTCTGAGAATCTGAGCCTGCCTTTGATTTTCCTGCATAAAGGGCAGTTGCTTTACCTCCAGTAATGTAACTACGAAGTACAAAGGGACCATAAGAATCAATTAGATTTCCGATAGTCCCACGATACAAATCTGTCAAGAATGTCTGACTTAAACATTCACGGGCATAAATCTTTCTTTTGTCTGCTGTTGACAATAATTCATATTGACTACCTTTAATCTCAATATTCAATTCGCCATAGACACAATTTGTTCCAAAAGATGATGACGATTTGAAAAGTTCAGTCATTTTCTTCTCTCTGCCAATCTTGAAAAGTCCAACATTCAGACTGAATCCACTTTTTACGGTTTTTGACACCTGGCTATTAGTCTCATACCTTGACATCCCATTGTAGGTAAATGAATAAGAAGACGAGGAATTTAGAGCCTTCTTAACTATTGATGTCTGATATTTTGCTTTTACTTTTGCAAGGTCTAAGACGGGAAATTTTACATTCTCCATGTCTCCGAGTATTGAATTGCCAATGGTATACGAATGACCCAGCATAGCTTCAGAGTCACCGATTAAGTTCTCACCATTGGAAGCACTTCTTGTAGCTATATGCTTAGCAGCTTTAAAAGGAAGTTTCTTCGCATGTGGAACTGCGTCATCTCTGTCCTGTAGTACTATATTGGCGGCTTCTTCATTTTGGGTCAGGGCCTGTACATAATCGTCGTCATTAGTACAGCTTACCATACAAGTAATGCTGATTACTATTGCCAATGCAAATTTTAATTTTTCCATAATTATCGTGATTTATTTGAAAATTTAAACTAAGAAATATCAAAGGACAATATCTCCCTCCGACCCTATCTGAGTATATACAATGGTCTCTTCTGGAGTAATTTCATTGGGGTCCTCTATGATACTGCCAGACCATGTTCCTTTCAACACACACTCTCTTCTATCACCATTTTCTTCATATTTGGCTTTTGCCGTATATTTTACTGATACGTTGTACTTCACAAATTTCAAGGTAACTCTTGCGGTAGAAGAAGCATTACAGCGAATTGGATGTTTATACTGGATATGTCGGTCAATATATTGTGTGTTGGCTGGATTGAAGGCTGCATCCACAGGGCTACTTCCATCTGGTGAAATAACGATTCCATCAATAACAGAAGGACGACGAAATTTTACAAGTGGATTGCTAAAGTTCAGGTGTACATTCCAATCACTCTTGCTGAAAAATGAATTCTCTGTTACATGGAAATCAAAAGGAACATCTATGTCCTTTTGGTTTGAAGAGGCATTCTTTACTGTAGCCGTCTTAGTGAATGTGGTCTTTGAAACTGTAGTAGAATTTACGTCGTATTCCAAAGAATATACTTCGAACTGTTTGTCTGGAGTTATAATAAACTCTTGTTGCGCCTTGTTTGAAAGCCTCTGGGCATAACGGATTTTGTTACCACTAAAGGCCTCAAGAACATAGTAAAAAATTGACCATGAATTATTTGGGTCAGACTGCCCGAGATAGCTTTCGCTCTGGATTGCATAATAATTCTTGTACGTGCTTGATCTAAGCAAATCCCAACCGCAACTCATCAATGTTCCGCTATTGTCTTTCGATGCCATCAATATCTTGTCATCAGGATTGTTCGTGTAATAGCCAACTGTAAGGGGTGTCCCTGAAGCCTCAGAATATATTAGATATGGGACTCCTGTTGTTGCAGGTAGAACTTTTATGTGGAAACGTGTCTTAGTTGCATCATTAGAGTTACTTAGTGTAACCTCCTTACCCTTTCCTTCACAATAGAGGTTGACATAACCTGTTGTTGAGCCTGTTGTAGAAATGGAGCGAACCTTTATTGTTGCTGGTAATTCGCGGATGGCATACATATTGCTCCATAGAGTTTCATCATATGAATCCTGGATTGTTGCCGGAGCTTTTTTGTGTTGCGAATGCAGTTGCGAATACAATTCTCTCATTTTTATCATGCTGTCAGACATAATAAACTCTTCCAGATTCTCGGTTAATGAAGAGTCAACACAAACAGCCCGAGTCTGTGCCACGCGCACCTCTGGCTTCTCCATTGAGGAGACAGTGTCATTCTCCATGGAATCGTTACATCCACTTAAAATAGTAAGCGTGCAAATTGCTGAAATTAAGATCTTTTGTTTCATTTTGATGTGATTTTTTTAATTGATTTTTGCATGAATTGATTGACTTTTAACTTAATCACCATTGATTGGGGCGAGAACAGGTTAGTTCTTACGAATCATTGAGCAAAACATATGAAAATACAACGATTGTCATTAATATTAGAAGAATTACAAGTGAACCATAACGAATATAAAAAGGGGGTTGCTCTGCCATGATTTCACGAACTTTCTTGCTGCGATTCTCTAATTTCTCTAAATCCTTATCCATATCGTTATCCAATTTTAATTTCCTAATTCCAGTTGATTCTTTACAAGGTTATAGTACGCTCCTCGCTTTGCTGTAAGAGTCTCATGATTACCTATTTCAACCACTCGCCCTTTATCCAGCACGATAATCTGGTCTGCATTTCGGACGGTACTCAACCGATGAGCCACAACGACCACGGTTCTTCCTTGATAGAAGCCGTTGAGCTTTTCCACTATCATCCTTTCGTTGCTTGCGTCCAAGGAGTTCGTTGCTTCGTCCAGAAAGATAAACTTGGGATTCTTGTACACGGCACGTGCAATAAGAATGCGCTGCTTCTGTCCTTGGCTTAATCCCATTCCGTCCTTTCCGATAATGGTGTCGTACTTCAATGGAAGTGCCATCACAAAGTCTTTTACGTTTGCAATCTCTGCTGCCAGGTCGAGTCTTGTCTTGTCTATGTCCCCGTCATCCACCGCAATATTCCTGGCTATTGACTCTGAGAAGATGACACCGTCCTGCATGACAACACCACACTGTCTGCGCCACCATTTCAGATTATACTCCTTGATGTCACTCCCGGCAATCTCTATGCTTCCGCTGGCAACAGGGTAGTACCCCAGCATCAGTTTCATCAGTGTGGTCTTTCCACTGCCAGAGGCACCGACGATAGCCGTAACCTTCCCCTCTGGAATATTTATGCTTACATCCTCGATGGTTTTTGCCAATGCGTGAGGGTCATACTTGAAATCAATGTTCTTTAAAGAAATATCATGCCCTCGATTCTCGAACCTAACTTTTGTCCGATGGGCATCTTCTTCGTTTTCCTTACAATGTATTTCATTGATACGTTCCAGACTTATCTTCACGTCCTGTATAGAATAGATGAAGTGCATGAGTTGTTCAATGGGGCTGTTCAACTGACCTATGATGTACTGCACGGCCAGCATCATACCCAGTGTAAGACTGCCGTTGATAACGGCCGTAGCTGATACTACGGTAATGACGATGTTCTTTAGTTCATTGATAAAGATGCTACCTGCCTCCTGTGTCTGTTGGAGTTTGAGACTTTTCATCTGCACCTTGAACAGGTCTGCCTGCACATCCTCCCATTCCCAGCGACGGCGTTGTTCACAGTCCTGCAACTTGATTTCCTGCATGGATGTCAGGAACTGATATGTCTTATTGTTGTTGATAGCCTGCTGCTCAAACAGTTCATAGTCTATCACTTTCCTGCGCTGCAGGAACAGTGTCATCCATCCACCATAGATAATACTTCCAAGCAGGAAGATGACAAAGATGAGCCTGTTATATACCAAGAGCACACACCCAAACACCACGAAGCTAATCATGGAGAATGCCACGCTCAGTGTCTGTTGTGTAAGGAAAGAGTTGACCCTTGAATGGTCTCCGATGCGCTGCATCAAGTCACCCATCAGTTTGGTATCGAAGAATGACATGGGCAGATGAAGCAGCTTGATAAAGAAATCACTCACTAAGGAGATGTTGATACGCATAGAGATGTGCAGCAGCAACCATCTCCTGACGAAATCAACAGATGTACGGCTGATTGTAATGACCAACTGCCCTATGAGAATCAGCCATATAAGGCCGATGTCTTTATTCTTAATACCAATATCAACTATATTCTGCGTAAGAAATGGCAAGGCCAATTGTAGGAAACTACCAACGATGAGTCCAAGCAGAATCTGTGCGAAATACTTTCGATACTGACTGACATATCCCATCAGGAAGGAAAAAGTCCTCTCGTTGTCTTTCTCAAGTCCTTCCTTTTGTTCATAGAATCGTGGAGTGGGTTCAAGGAACATGGCGATTCCCTTCTCCTCGTTATTAGATGTCGTTCCGATCCAGTGACTTTTAAACTCCTCCAAGTTGTATGTTAGCAGCCCCTTGCCAGGATCTGCAACGTAGAACTTTCGCCCTTTCTTTATTTTATATAGAATAACAAAATGGTTTTGATTCCAATGCAAGATACATGGCAATAAAGAATTTGCCAACTGCTTAATGACAATTCTGCCACTAATAGTCTTAAAACCAAGTTCTTCAGCAGCTTGACTTATTCCCAATAGCGATATGCCCTCATTTGAAGCAAAGCATATATGCGAAAGGAAGTCTATAGAATACCTTTTCCCATAATGCCTGCAAATCATAGCCAGGCAGGCAATACCACACTGCATGGAATCATGCTGATATTGAAAGACTTTTTTCATAGTCGCTCGAGTTCTTCTCTAATCGAAGTCTTACCACGATATTTTGCCTTGTTCTTGTTCAGGCGATAAATCAGACTTATGGAATAGTTCCACAGGCAGTAATCCTCGGTCTGACGGAACAAAAGATTCCTGATCCGTTCCGTTTCCTTGTATTTCATCGTGTGGAATATGTCGCGGGCATTCAGGCTTACGCTCAGTTTACCGTCAAAGAAAGACTTTTGCAATCCCATGTTCAGCATCTGGAATGATTTCAGTTCCACCGCGCCCTGATTTCCTCCGCTGTTGAGATAGTAGTAAACGGATAGCAGGTAGGATTTAGGTAACGTGAAATACTGATTGGCAAGGAAATACACTTGTGCCTTGTTATATGACATCTTTTCCCCACGGAACTCATAGTGGAAGAACGGCTGATTCAACCCAATGGTGAAAGAGGGCCTCCACCATGCGATGGCTTTCTGTAGTGTCAGGCTCGCCTTGAAGTATTGTATCTTGTCGAAGTTCGAATACGAGCTAACTACTTGGGTGGCTGTTCTCTCCGGAACGTAGAAGTCTGTAGAAATGTAATCGTCAACTTGCGTATAACTTGCAGAGAAGTTTAAGAATTTATAGCCAGTCCTCCATTGCACGATATACGAGTTGGAAGGTTTGAGCAACGGATTGCCACGCTGATACATAAATTCATTTGCATAGTAGCTGGAGTTGCTCAGTTGCCGGAAAGATGGTCGGGTCGTACGCGAAGAGAAAGACAGCGTATTACTCCAGCCATTTGCACTATGTGACAGCGACAGCGACGGATAAATGTTTCTGTAGTGGCGATGCACGTTACCATCTTTGTCAATATGGTCATCATAATCAGATACTAGGTCTTCGTATCTTATACCTCCGTTGACACCAAAGTTACCAATTTGTGCGTTTAGCTCAGCATAGATTGCATACTTGTCTTCCTTATTTTCATAGTCTGAGGATGGAACACTACTGGAGTTTGTGCTAATCCTGCCGCTTCCACTGATATGGTTGTATTCCAATCCCCAGGATATATCCACGCCTGAAACTAAATCATAGCCGAATGCGAGTTTCCCAGCATAGATGTCTAATGTGCTTCTGCCTTTACTCTGGGTCTCGGTTGCCAGTCTGTTTGTTGTCTCACTGGTATTCTGCCGATAGTCATTGTTGTTGTTTGCATAGTCAAGGTTCAGTTCCGTTGTTAGGTGCTTCCCCCACCTTCCATTATGAAAAATGTTCAGGTGGTTGAAGTTGATGTCATTCTGGTAGTCGTTGGTGATACCAGTGGACTTAACCTGACTACCGTTCAACGTATAGTCAAGCAGGGATGAGCGATTTTCTTTGTCCTTGCTGCGAGAAGCGTCCCATTCAAATCCGACGTTGTGGCGGTCGTTTATCTCATAATCGGCATTCAACTTCCATTCGTGGCTGGTCAACTTGCCTTTTGCCTTCTGGTCTTGTGCGAAGCTATGAGTATCCTCACCGATGAAAAGTGTCTTATTTTGTGGAAGATTAGACCTGTTTCTACCATCGCTATATCCGTATGATGCCGATAAGTTTATTTTGTCTCTCTTATAGGCTACTTTCAGGTCTCCACCATAGCTTGTATCGTCATTCTGTTTTGCATTTCCACCAGCCTGTAGTGCAAATCCGTCTTCTTTCTTCAAAGTGACTATTCTCAGTACTGATTTCCCTTCTGCATCATACTTTGCTCCAGGGTTGGTTATAAGTTCTATGCTTTTTATCTCCTTCGGAAAAAGAAGTCGTAGCTCATTCACGTCCTGCACTTTCTTGTTGTTGACATAAATAATAGGAGAGCCAGAGCCAAACACCTCAAAGCCTCCATCCGCAGTCTTTACTATGCCAGGAATCTGCGCCACAAGTTCTCCCATTTCGTGTGTCTGGCTTAGCACGGTTCCTGCCACATTCGTAACAAGTGAGCCGTTTTGGGTTTGGAATAGAGGCTTGCTGCCTTTCACTATGACCTCTCCAACAACCGATGTGGAAGGCTTCATTTTGATAATACCTACGTCATAGACAGAATGTGACAGTAAACGTTTATGATCCTCATAGCCGATGTATTTTACTCTTAATATGAGCTCTTTGGGGTACATACGCTCAAATTCAAACTCTCCTCCCGCATTTGTCACGCATCCCGCAATTAACGTTGAATCATTTGCGTCAACAATCATTACACTAGCATATTCCAAAGGGACACCTGATTCGTCCGTCACACGACCTTTGACATGCTGGGCCCATATAATACATGAGTGACTGTATAGAAAAAATATTAGTAAAAATCTGAAAATAAAAAATTTCATATCCATGTTATTTATTTGTAGTACTTTTAAAATAATTAAGTTCCAATAAGGAGAGAAAATCATTTTCATCTATAGGACATGGGTCATATGGTATATGGAAATGCTTGCTATTATATCGCCTTATAATACATCCTCCATCGCAGATAGGCATAAACACGCAATTTTTGCATCTGTCATCAGAAAACATATCGGAACCCACTGTGTATGACGAATATATATAGTTAAAAAGTTTGCCGTCAAAAACGTTGCTGATAACTCGCTCTTTCTTACCTACATCTACCCAGCATTTGTAAATTTCCCCAGATGGTCCTATTACATATGAGTTAGTACAAGATGCTGTGCAGCCACCTATTTGGGGGTTGGCTGGAGTGTCTATATCTGTTATGCCATACGATTCATATAAGGTTCGAACATATGCGGCCTTCCCCTTGTCGGCCAAACAAGCAACCCTACATGAGTTATTTACGTCATTGACAAAAGCAATATTTATGGAATAATTCTTGTTTCCAAAAGATGTCTTTATTTCTTTGTATAATTTAGGGAAGGCTTCTTTATTCTCAGAATGTAGATTCACCCTAATAATAACGTGACACTCAGGCATATAATTAAAAACATTTTCAATATTAGCCATAATCGTGTCATAAGTTGTTGCCCCAGACTTATGTAACCTACTTTTGTTGTGATACTCCCTATCACCATCAATCGTAATTTGTATCCTGCTGAGTCTATGACTGTTTAGAACTTTACATTTGTGTTCGTCTAACAAAAAGCCATTTGTAACCATGGAATGAGAGCATAATTTCAAGCCATTTTCTTTGTTCAGTCTATTTAAGAAAGAAACAATTTTGTCGAAGGCTATTAAAGGCTCCCCCCCGTGCCAGCATATGTCGATATTATTTTGCCCCTTATTCTTTATGAATGAAATAATGGCATCAATAACTTCATTACCCATAGAAAGATGTGGTAAATTATCTTCATAGCAATACGGACACTTGAAGTTACAAGTAAAAGTGGGAACTAAAACCAGTCCTAATCTATTTTGTGAAAAAGCCTGTTTATATCGCAGGAATTTTTTTAGCTCATAGAAATCATCGTCCTCACATGTTTCTACGAACACTTTTCCTTTTACAAATTGTTCGACTATATTCTGTGACAAATTTAATGATTCGACATCAAATTCATGTCCATCTGAAACGTCTATCAATTTGGAATATACGCATTCACTTAAAGAAACAAAAAATTTAGTTCTCGTATTGAACAAGAATGAACCAAATTTTTTAGAGCTTTTCAAATAGTTATACCTTGAGAATATCATATTATAAAGTATTAAAGGAGATGGCGGCGGAAGTCACCATCTCCTTGACACAAAGATTCTAAAAGATTGCCAATCCTGCTTTTGTCGCAGGAATCTCGACAATTCCGTCACTTTTACACACAATCTCTTTAACGGGTTCTGCTCCGCCAAATACATTTTCCAGCTCTTTAGATAGAATATCGTCAGCAGGAATGAGAGTTTTAAAATCCATCTCTACTCGTGTTTAAGTTTAAACCTACTCTTTCGATTTTCGGCATACTCGCCTGTTAACCAGTAAGGTCTGGATATAATCTTGTCGACTTGATTATTTTCTTATAGAAGATAATTTGTTGTTTGGTCTGCATAGTTTATTCTATTTGTGCCTAGCGGTAAACTTCAACGTCCTGAGTTACAAATATATATATCCCCAAAAGCAGAGTCTTCCTCTGGTAATCTGAATAATGTAATCACCTGAAAGATAATTTGGTAATAATATAGATGTGGCTCCATTGGGAATCATACTAATATACACTGGCTCCCCGTCAGCATCAAGCAAGGATATTTCACATCCATCAAGTGACGTTTGGAACTGTAATGTGTGGTCATTTATCATTATCGTTGGAATCCTAACAGGCGCGGATTTTAAAGGTTCATGCTCCAGCGTTGGATCATAATACCTAACTTGAAGATGAATTATTTCACCCATAACTTGTTGCTCGTTGGCAGTAATGATACCGACGAACAACATCAAAAATAATAGAACCGTTGATCTTTTCATACCTTTTACGTTTAAATGTTTAACGCTGCAAAGGTACGACGATTATATGATTGCTAATGATTTTAGCCGAAATTTCTATAAGTCAAATTAACGCAAAACGTTCCATACCCCCCCCTAAAACTATCTGTATATCAGTTGTTTAGGAAACTTTTAAGTCATACTAAATCACCCTCTTTAATTAGGTGCAACAAACCGACTTTTAGGGTCTGTGCACCCTTCTCGTTGAAAATTTTCTTGTTCGCTCTTGATTTAGCAGTAGTAATGGTTTGTGGAATCGCGTTAGACAAATTGGCTATTGCGCCATCTTCAAAGTCAAGGAAAAGCAAAATACATGTATGAAGTTCCAGTGGAGATAGTTTTTTCTCCTTGGCAAGAATTTTATATATAGTCGGCATGTCCTTACTAAATTGCATCTCCAAGGCTCTCCACTCCGCTTTATTTGGTATAGGATTGTCAGACTTGAAGTCTTTCTTCTTATTGAACACTGAAACTATCTTACTGTTTTCAAACTTTTCGAGGTCATCAACAGAAATTGATGGTTGGTTTCCGCCAGCGAGACTTACAATAGTTTGTCTCAGTTCTTGCCCTTTTTGCTCTTTCTCTGCAATAAGGCTTATATAGTCTTGATTCCTGAGCCTTTGCAGCTCGTTTTGTATTGTTGTGTATTCATCCTTTGCCTTCATGAGAGCCTTATCTAATTTACTGATCTGCTCACGCTTCTTCTGTTGAATCTTCTTGTATTTATAAGTTGCCAATATGATAGAAAGCCCTACAAGAAAAAGAATAATCCCTATCCATATCCTTGCTGTTCTTGTTTTATGATTCTCTTCCTCAAGTTCTTTCTGGGTTCGACTGTAGTCATACAGGGCAGACATGCGGTGAGTTGCATCTATCTGCATCTGGTTATGTAGTGTATCCTGAGCATTTTCATAAAGTTTGGAAAAAAGAATGATAGAATCTAATACGTTTTTGTGGCGATAAACTGCCAACAAACCTTTGTATCCATCAGAAAGATAGCCATGTTGTATAGCCTTTCTAAAGTACCATTCGGCAGAATCCAATTTGTTGGTGGCCAACTCATAGATACCTTTTGTACAATAATAATGTTCACGTCCTTTGGTTATACTTCCGTCCTCATCAAACAGGCCTGAGTTGTTCTCAAAGTCAGTTATTAGTCGGTGGGCTTCATCCAGTTGGCCCCTTTCCGTGTATATGTATATTGCAGATGGAAGAAGACCTGCTGCTCTTTTGTATTCACCCAACAGACGGAGTTTCTCACATGAATTATCTATCATCTGAAGAACTGAGTCTTTTTCCCCCAATATATAATAAGGACGTATCAACTGGCTTTGTGCAACTACAGATTCTATACTGTCACCGAGATGTTTTATACAGCCTACATAGTGGTTTAATGCCCAAATTTCATCATGCGGCAAGTATTGTTGGTGGAATATATTAGCCATTTGTCCATACACTGCCGCTAATGTATTGTAGTTGAAGTCGAGGTTCAATGTGTCTGCCTCATCTATTGCGTCATAATAAGCTTGCAAGGCTTGAGGAGCCTCGCCCATCATGCTATATGTCCTTCCTAATAGATAATGCGCAAGGACTCGTTCGTTGGAGTTTCCTCTATGATCAAAATATGAAACTATTTCGGAAATAGAGGAATCGGACCGGACTGTCACCCCAGTCTTATAAAGGGCTTTTGTCCTGATAAGTTCGTATCGCATTCTGTCCGCCTTGCTCCAGGTATCTTTGTTTTTGCCGTATTTGTTCAAAAGTGTGAGTGCAGCATCTGGACTGGTCTCAATGATTTCATCAATGTTCTGTAGTTCTGTCCGCATACCACTTCCATTGCAAGCTGTCAGCAGGAGAATGGCCGCAATGATGTATAATGATATATGATTCTTCATGTTGGGTACGAATTAGAATAATAGGATATACTCATCTTCCTCATGGAAAGCATTACAACGCTGCATATAGTCGCGCATGGCATTGAAGTCATTGCCGCATAGGTTGTAACTGAACTTTCTGACACGCAGAATGGCATTGATTAGCTTTTCGGGATTATCCTTACGGGTCAGTTGGCGTAGTGCGCTGAGGTAGTCAGTGCGGAACACGGTAGGGATGATGACTTTTGACTGACCAACAGCGGTTAATTCGGCATTCATCATGATACGCGAGATACGTCCGTTGCCATCGGCAAAGGGATGTACCTCACTAATCATGAACAGCATAAAAAGTGCACGCGCAAAGGGATGACGCAAGGCACTATATACCTCAAATCCCTTCTTGAGCGTACCACGCACTTGCTGGTAATCCACGAAGTGAGTCTCGCCAGCACGATTGTTCTGAGTCTTGAACAGACCAGGGCTGGCTTCTGGCCGTGCCGACATCATGATGCGGTGACGATGTTGGAGAATTTCAAGCAGATGGTCAGCAGAGGTGGGCGTGACAGACATCTCCTTACGGTTCGACACGATATAGTAGGTGCCCAGCACGTCATGACTGTCAGCATTGCGGGCTGGCATCGGCGTACGGGTCTCAATAATCTGGCGGGCATCGTCCACCTCAAACTCCGTTCCTTCGATGTAGTTGGAGAAATAGCTCTCGAAGAAAGCGAAGTTGTTATAGGCTTCCTCTGTCTCGTTTGGGTCTGGCAGGTTCTCAAACTCACGCTCGTTTAACGCTGCCATCAGCGTGCCGAACAAGTTTAGTCGCTGACTGTCGAATGGTTCGCCCAATGCACGAGCCTCGGCCACCGTTGATGTCAGAATCTTCGACGGTTTGGTGGTGAGCAACGCCCCGATGATGGCATCCAGCCGCTGGAACTCGTCGGCCATATCCAACTCACTTGCAATCTCACGGGCAGCATCACGCAACTTGTTCAACTCTGCCTCACCATTGGTCTGTAGCACCTTGTCAAGTTTTTCCTCTATCGTCGCTTGCGTCAGGCATTTTGCCACACCGTCGCGAGTATAGCCCGTCTGAAGGTTTTCCAGATAGGCTCTCGCACTGCATGAAATACGCAGTCCGCCCATAAAGGGGTAGTCCTGCGGCAGTGCCTCATGACCTTCCAGCAGGTGGACGCTGATGCCTGGCAGGTGGATTTTCTTCGTGTACGTATAAGTAAGGTATATATGTCCGTCGTTCGTCGGACGGCACTCGAAGGCACTTCTATGGCTCATCACCGCTCCTGGATAGAGTTCCCCCAGGATGAAGAACAGATTGCGACGTATCAGGTTCTCAGCCGTGTCGTTCATGTTGGTGGTGTATATCTTGGGCGCTATCTTCACCAGCCGTCCTTCCTTCTTCATCTGCGTGATGAACTTGGAGGTGGCCTTGTCGGACGAAGCCATCACTATCTCGTGGTTCAGTAGGGCATTTCTTTCCATCTTTTCTTCAAATTTGAGTGCAAAGATAGTAATTTTTTTCCAAAACCAAAGTGTAAATCGACGAAAATCCTCCAATTCTTAGTGATAATTTATTCCCTTATTTGGTATTTTGATAAATTCTTCGTACCTTTGCACCCGACAACGAGCTACAAACACGGCTGGTGGCTCCGAGTCGGGTGCTCATTGAAAGGCAATTTATAGCAGAATGAAGAATTGAGAACGGTCTCCAAATCGTAACCCCGATTATTCTCAATTCCCCGAACTGCCTTTATACAAAGAAATCCTGAAAATTCTTCCAAAGTTACGAAAAAACGAGCGCAGAACAAAAGAAAAATGAACTTTTCTTTTGTTCTGCCGAGTGCCAGTAACTTCGGCAAAGCCAAAGTTACGAAAAAGTCGAGAGAAGAACAAAACAAATCTATTTGTTTTTTCTGTGCAGGGGATATTTGTCTAATTATTCGCGTAGCCGAGCGTGACAATGCTGATCTTGATGCCGGGGATGGCGAGTAGCGCCGTGGCACAGGCGGTGAGCGTGCTGCCCGTGGTAACCACGTCGTCGACGAGCAGCACGTGGCGGTCTTCGAGCAGCTGCTGGTTGCCGTTGAGGCAGAAGGCACCGGCCACATTCTCACGCCTGGCGTAAATGTTCTGCCGCGTCTGACTGTCCTGAAAGCTGGTGCGCCGCAGCATCCGATGATAGACAGGGCGACCGACGACGCTGCTGATGCCCTGCGCAATGAGCTCGCTCTGGTTGTAGCCGCGCTGCCGCCGCCGGCTACGCGTCAGTGGAACGGGCACGATGGCATCGATGCCCTCGAAGAACCCTTCTCTGCTCAGCCGTCTGGCCAGCAGCCGCCCCAGCTGCTCGGCCACGTCGCCTCGTCCGAAATACTTGAACGAATGGACAAGCGCGGCTGAGAGCGTCGACGGCTCGTAGACGAAAAGCGCGGCCGCACGCTCCACGGGAACGAGCCCCCAGAACAGCCGCGCCATGGGGTTATCGACAAAAGGCGGAGGAAAACAGACCAGCGACAGATGCTCCATGCACGAGGGACAGAGCACGCTGTCGCGCTGCAACAGCCGGCTATGACAGCCGACACAGTGCCGAGGCGAGAGCACATCGAGCAGGGAGGTGTAGACGCTTGCGTGCATATCGGGAAGAGGGCCGCCCTGGCCGTGCTGCAAAGCTACGACCGGCGATAGGTGGTGGGGCTCATGCCCACGTGTTCCTTGAAATACTTGCCGAGGAACGACTGGTTGGGGAAGTTCATCTCATGGGCTATCTCCTTGATGTTCTTCGTGGTGGTCTTCAGCATCACACGAATCTCCACGGTGACATAGTTGTTGATCCACTCGTTGGGCGTGCGCATGCTCACCTGCTTCACCATCTCCGAGAGGTACTTCGGCGTGATGCCCAGCTGATGGGCATACCAGCCGACACGGCGCTCGCGGCGACAGTTCTCCTCGACCAGTCGGATGAAGCGGCTGAAGATGGTGTCGGCACGCGACTGGCGTATGTCTACCGGCTGCTGACGGGTGTGATAGACCACGTTGCTCAGATCATAGAGCATGGCCATCATCAGCGACAGCACCAGATTGCGGCGGTAGTGGTTGTCGGTCTCGGCAACCTTCGCGCGGATGAGATAGAAATAGTCGCTGAACGTCTGCTGATCGCGCTGCGACAGTGGGAAGATGGGGTGGTCGTGAGAGAAGAGAAACAGGGCCGACACGTCACTCACGTTGCGGATGATCTCGTTGTAGAAAGGCATGGATACCATCATGCACAGCCCCTCGAAATCGGGCGTGGCAGTGTACTTGTCGAGCACATGATGCTCTGAGACAACGAGCAGGTCGCCGGGTGTCAGCGACTGTCTGACGGTGTCGAGTGTATAGGACACTCCGCCCTTGATGCACATGCAGATCAGGATGAAGTTCATGCGCCGCGGATCCCTCGGAAATGGGGCATCCGACAGGCGGTCGATCAGCAGGACATCGTCGTCCAAAGACAGGCAGCTGGTCCAGTTCTTAGCTTTTGTGATGTTGGTATCAATGATTTTCTTATCCATAAGGTTATATCGCATTAAGCTTTTTCTGACGATTTGCGGTCGTCCCTTTATTCGTGGCACAAAGATAAACAAAGTTTTCCGAGAAAAGACAATAGATATACACTTAAAATGTAAAATAACGTTAATTAACACCCGATTCTCGTTATTTTCTATGGAAAAAGGATATTTTTGCAGAGCTGTTTTCCCCCTGAACCGAATAGCTATCGAAATGACCTACAACGAATTTTGCCGCATGCTGACCGCGCGCTACGACCGCGGCGAGGCCCGTGCCGTGGCGCGGATGGTGCTCGAGGTGGGCTTCGGCCTCAGCATGGCCGACGTGCTGGGCGGAGCCGTGGAGCAGCTGTCCGCCGACAGTCAGCAGCGGCTCAGGCAGCTGGCCGACCGGCTCATGGAGGGCGAGCCCGTGCAGTACGTCTTAGGGCTGGCCGACTTCGGGCCGCGACAGTTCCTCGTAGAGCCCGGCGTGCTCATCCCCCGGCCAGAGACCTACGAACTGTGCCAGTGGGTGCAATGTACAATGAACAATGAGCAATGTACAATGAACAATGAGCAATGTACAATGAATAATGAACAATGTCGCATCCTGGATATTGGCACGGGCAGCGGCTGCATAGCCTGCACGCTGGCGGCAGAGATGCCCCATGCGCAGCTGACGGCCTGGGATCTCTCGCCCGTGGCGCTGGCCGTGGCGAAGAGAAACGCCGAGCGGCTGGCCGTGAGCATCGACTTCGAGCAGCGCGACATGCTGAAGGTGCGCTACGGCACCGACGGCGGACGATGGGACATCATCGTGAGCAACCCACCCTACGTGTGCGACAGCGAGGCAGACGACATGGCCGACTGGGTGCTTGACTATGAACCGGAGATCGCCCTCTTCGTGCCCGACGACGATCCGCTGCTCTTCTATCTGCACATCAGCAACTACGCTCAGTCGGCCCTGCGCGAGGGCGGACAGCTCTTCTTCGAGATCAACCCTCGCTTCGACGAGGCTATCGAGGACATCCTCCTCGGACTGGGCTTCGACGACATCACCGTGCGCCAGGACCAGTTCGGCAAGAACCGGTTCGTCAAGGCACGATGGCATTGAGAGTGAAGAGTGAATAGTGAATAGTGAATAGTGAATAGTGAAGAGTGAATAGTGAAGAGTGAATAGTGAATAGTGAATAGTGATAAGTGAAGAATGAAGAACGAATTGAGTGAACAGCAGGTCTTCCAGAAGCTGGCCGCCCTCTGTGCGCGCGCTGAGCACTGCCAGCACGACATGCTGGAGAAGATGCGCCAGTGGGCCGTCGACGACGAGCTGCAGGCGCGCGTCATGGAGCGGCTCGTGAAGGAGCGCTACGTCGACGACCGCCGCTATGCCGATGCCTTCGTGCGCGAGAAAGTGCGCTTCAACCAGTGGGGCCGTCGCAAGGTGGAGCAGGCTCTGTGGATGAAGCATATCGACGGCGACACGGCTCGCGAGGCCCTCGACACCATCAGCGACGAGGAATATGTCGACATCCTTCGCCCCCTGCTCAGGCAGAAGCGCCGCTCCATCAAGGCCCAGAGCGACTACGAGCTGAACATGAAGCTCATGAAATGGGCCGTCGGCCGCGGCTTCACCATGGATGTCATCCGCCAGTGCATCACGGTTGAGGAGGACGACTGATGACCTCACGAAGTTAGCGTCAAAACACCCCTGTGGGCAAACCATCCCGAGGTTTGCATCAAACGATCTCAAGGTTAACGTCAAATGATCTCAAGGTTTGCGTCAAACTGCTCCATGGTTTGTATCTAACCTTGAGATCGTTTGTATCTAACTGTCCACTGGTTTGCGTCAAACAGGGGAGCAGTTAGACCTCACAAGAAAAATGCACGCAAAACAAGGAAAAACAGAACACCGTGGAAACGACATCGGCATATCACAGAAGCGACACCGCCAGCCGACGTGAGCGACATCAGAAGGCGACGTAAGGAGCCAGCCGCCGGAGCTGGTCTTCGGAGAAGTCGGGCAACAGCCGCAGATCGTCGAGGCTCTTCAGTGGGCCGTGTTTTCGGCGATAGTCGGTGATGGCGCGCGCCTGATAATAGTTCAGATAAGGGTGACGCTTCAGCTCGTCTACCGACAGGGCGTTCAGGTTCAACGGCTGGGGACGGGAGGCGACGACGACGAAATAGCGCTTGGCCTCGGTGGGAAAGTCCTTTATCTCGTCGAGCTGGTCTACGCTGACGTAGCCGCCCAGCCGACGACCGTAGTCCACGATACGACGGGCATAGTAGGAGCCGATGCCGGGCACGCGCTTCAGTAGCGTGGTGTCGGCCGCTGACAGGTCGACGGTCTCGCCCTCCTGCAGCTTGACGGGATAGCGAAGCGTGTCGCGCGCCACCACTTTTTCAGCCACCAGCAGTGCTGCCGGCTGATAGTCGGCGGAGATGCGGATATAGGGTTCCAGCTCGCGATACTCCTTCTGCGTCAGCCCGTAGACACGCGCGAAGTCTTCCTTCGTGCGGAAGATGCCGCCGGCGGCACGATACTTATAGATGTTCCGCACCTGCCACGCCTGCAAACCCAGCCGGAGCAGGGCCGTGGAGTCGGCCGTGTTCGGGTCGAAGACGAAGCGCTCGGCCCTGCGCACCAGAGGGGCGGAGTCGGGAAAGACGACGGTGCCTGTACCGTCGGCAGCACGCCGGCTGACGCTGTCGGCAGGCTGTTGCGCCACTGCCTCGTCGGTGCCGGCAGCCTCCCTGTCGGTCAGCATCAGCACAGCGGCCAGCAGTCCTGCGCCTAAAGCCACAGCCAGCAACAGTCGGCGGTCGGTCTTCTGAAGATAAAAGAAATCGCGAATACCCATAAAATGTCAGACCAACCCCAGCTGATGTAGGAAGATGAGCAGTATGCAGAGGGGCACGATGAAGCGCACGGAGAACTGATAGACACGGAAGAAGCGCTGGGCTACGGTGCCGTGGTTGGTGAGCTCGTCGCGCACCAGACGCTGGTCGACCACCCATCCGATGAACAGGCTGGTGAGGAAAGCACCCAGGGGCAGCATGATCTGCGCCGTCAGCATGTCGCAGAAGTCCATCAGCGACTGTCCGAAGACCGTCAGAGAGCTGACTGCTCCTACGCTCAGCGAGCAACAGACGGCCAGCAGGGCGCAGACGGCGGTGACGATCCATGCCGAGCGGCTGCGCGAGAGCTGCCATTCCTCACTGAAGAAGGCGGTGCCGATCTCGTGCATGGAGATGGTCGAGGTGAGGGCGGCAAAGACCAGCAGGGCATAGAACAGGATGCCGATGACGTAGCCCACGACGGGCAGATGGCCGAAAGCCTGCTGGAACACGTTGGGCAGGGTGATGAAGATGAGCGACGGCCCCGAGTCGGGCTCCACGCCCACGGAGAAGGCCGCCGGGAAGATCATCAGTCCGGCCAGGATGGCAATGAGTGTGTCGAGCAGGGCTATCTGCGAGGCCGACTTCAGCAGATGGGTGCTTCTGGTGAAATAGCTGGCATAGGTACAGAGGCAGGCCGTGCCTAAGGAGAGCGAGAAGAAGGCCTGTCCGAGGGCTTCGAGCATCACGCTGCTGCTCATCTTCGAGAAGTCGGGCCGCAGCAGGAACTCCACGCCCTTCATGGCTCCGGGCAGCGAGCACGAGGCCACCACGATGATCAGCAGCAGGATGAGCAACAGGGGCATGAGCAGCTTGGAGGCCCGTTCGATGCCGCGCTGCACGCCGCGCACCACCACCAGATGGGTGATCAGGATGAAGGCAATGGCCCAGAGTGCCGGCTTCAGCGGATGGGAGGAGAACGACTGGAAATAGCCCACCACGTAGTCGGCGTCACCGCTGAGCTGTCCCAGCAGCGAGGCAAAGAGATACTGCAGGCACCAGCCGGCCACCACGGCATAGAAGCCGAGGATGATCGTCGACGTGAGGATGCCCAGATAGCCCACCAACCGCCAGCGTCGCCGTCCGCCCGACACCTGATAATAGGCTCGCGCGGCGTTGGCCTGCGAATGTCGGCCGATGATGAACTCGCTCACCATGCCGGGTATGCCCAGCAGCAGGATGCATCCGAAATACAGAATGATGAAGGCAGCACCGCCGTTGTGGCCCGCCATGAACGGGAAACGCCACACATTGCCCAGTCCGACGGCTGAACCTGCCGTGGCCAGGATGATGCCCAGTTTGGTTCCGAAATTACTCCTCTTCTCCATAACCAATTCTCAATTCTCAATTCCCAATTCTCAATTCTCAATTCTCAACCCTCATATCCACCCGAACTGATGCAGGAAGATGAAGAGGATGCAGAGCGGACAGATATACTTCACAAGGAAGAGATAGAGGTGGAAGAACGTGCCGCGGAGTGTGCCCCAGTTGGTGAACTCGTCGCGCACGATCTTATGAGGCACAAACCAACCGATGAAGATGCAGGTGAGGAAGCCCACGATGGGCAGGAAGATCTGACCGGTGACGAAGTCGAAAATGTCGAACAGCGACATGCCGAGCAACTGCAGTCCGTCGTAGCCGCCCAGCGACAATGAGCAGAACACGCCGATGACCGACGCGGCCGCCACGACGAGGAAGGTGGCCGACTTGCGCGAGATGTGCATCTCCTCATAACAGAACGCGGTGCTCACCTCCACCAGCGACATCAGCGAGGTCAGGGCAGCCAGCGAAAGCAGCGCATAGAACAGCAGCGAGATGACATAGCCCGCCACGGGCATGCCGCTGAAAGCCTGCTGAAACACGTTGGGCAGGGTGATGAAGATGAGCGACGGGCCCGAGTCGGGACTCACGCCCACGGAGAAGGCCGCCGGGAAGATCATCAGTCCGGCCAGAATGGCCACCAGCGAGTCGATGATGCCGATCTGTATGGCCGAGTTGGCCAGATTGGTCTGACGGGAGAAATAGCTGGCATAGGTGCAGATGCAGCCCATGGCAATGGAGAGCGAATAGAACGACTGGCCAAGGGCAGAGAGGAACACGTCGCTGTCGAAGGCTCCCCAGTCGGGCTTCAGCAGGAACTTGATGCCCTCACCGGCACCCGGCAGCAGGCACGAGGCCACCACGATGATGAGCAGGAGCACAAACAGCGTGGGCATCAGCACTTTCGAAGCGCGCTCAATGCCTTTCTGCACGCCATGCTCCACGATGAGATAGGTGAGCAGCATGATCACAACCAGCCAGAAGAGCGGCTTGCCGGGATGCTGCGAGAAATCGCTGAAGAACTGCTGGAAATAGGACGGATCGCCCTTCAGATGGCCCGCCAGCGAGGCCCAGATATAGTGCAGGCACCAGCCCGACACCACGGCGTAGTAGCCGGTGATGAGAAAGCCCGTGAGCACACCCATATAGCCGATGAGCGACCAGGCCGTGCCGCCCGACATCTTGCGGAAGGCGCGCGCCGTGTTCGACTGCGCATGCCGGCCGATGATGAACTCGCTGATCATGCAGGGAATGCCCAGCAACAACACACAGCCCAAATAGACGATGATAAAGGCGGCACCGCCGTTCTCGCCGGCCATATAGGGAAAGCGCCACACATTGCCCAGCCCGACGGCAGAACCTGCCGTGGCCAGAATGATGCCCAGCTTGGATGCAAAATTTCCGCGTTCAGATTGTAACATATCGCCTTCGTTCTATGCTTTTTCGCTGCAAAAGTATAAAAAGAATCTCAGTTTTCCTGCAAAATCGTAAGCAAAATCGAAAAAAGATACTACTTTTGCACCCAAAAAACAAACGAAACGCCCTTTTCTGAAATTATAATGAATAAAAACACAGACAAACTGCGGCTCTTCATCCGGCGCTATCCACTGTCGCTTACCTGCTTAGTACTGATCTGGTATCTCTGCATCTGGTTCATGCCGCCCGAGATGCCGGAACTGAGAAACGTCGCCTTTCTCGACAAGTGGACTCACTTCCTGATGTACGGCGGCACGTGCTCCGTCATCTGGTGGGAATACCTGCGCTGCCATGAGCGCACTGACTGGAAGCGCCTCGCGCTGCTGGCCTGGCTGGCCCCCATCGTGATGAGCGGCTGCATAGAACTCGTTCAGGAGTACTGCACCGAGAACCGCGCCGGCGAATGGCTCGACCTGGCTGCCAATGCCACCGGCTGTACACTGGGAACAATCATCGGACTGATTTTCTATCGGATGCGAAAATAGTCGACAAACAACAATGCCGTAATTGACGAACTGTGAATGGTCGACAATTACGGCATTGTGCATGACTATAGTTTGATCTTGAAGCTCATCCCATTGCTAAACTTGATGATATAAACAGTGTGCTGCTGCAAGTCAAACTCTTCTTCATCACCTGTCAATTTGCGTCGGGCAACACATGTACCATTCAATGTATAAATGGAACATAACAGTGATGTCGCATGATGAACGAACAAAGTTGTTCCTGACTTTGACAAGCGAATATCTCCGTTTTCCACTTCCACAATTGCACTGGGCTGATTCTGAACGTTGAATGTCAGTGTCTCGCCATATATTGTTCCTGAAACTGTAGTGACAAAAGCCCTAACGGAGTAGCCACCATCTATAAGTGCATTCAAATCCAAGGAATACTGCATCGACTCGTCTGTAGTAACCGTAACGACATCGCTATTTGAAGTTGAAGCCGAACCGTATGAACGGCCATTTGACTGATTATACCAATATTCATAGCCTTGTCTCGTTACGGTCTCGCTGCCTGCCACATAGTATCCACAGAGTATCAAACAGTTGTGCTCCCTATCGGTACGGAAGATGGTATAGACACTGGCGGGATAGTAGACATACTCAGATTCTGTTCTGAATGTTTCCCAGCTGTCGGCATAGTACATTTTACCTTTATACCTTACTGCTGCACGGTATTGATAGTCCGTATTTGGCTCCAGCATCCCATTTACCAAGGCTACGGATATAGCACCATCCTCATTCTTCACGCCCTTTGTGAATGCAGGATCGCTGTTCCATCCCTCCATTTGTTTCCACTGGAATCCAAATTCGGCAGAACTGTATCCGTCGCAGTCAATTGAGCCATTCATTGTCGCTGATCGGTTGGATATTTGAGTAGGTCTGCCAGTAGCCACATGACAGGGCTGTGTTGTGAATTCGGCATACTGCCTGTTTTGATAAGTCCAGTAATGAGCAGCATTATAGATTCGTCCGTATTCTTCAATCTCGATAAATGGGCAATAGCGATAAGTCGTAGAGAAATCAAGTTCATTAATGCGCAGCGAATCACCTTTTGTTGCCACGAATACGGTGTCACCAAGCTCTATCCCGTATGCCAGAAGCGTGGCCGTGCCACAATCAATGCTAAATCGTGCCAATGCTGAAGTCTGTGCCACGTCATTCAGCGTAGCCGTAAAACTGACAGGCAACGTGTTCAATACTCCATCGTGCTCAGCCCATCGCTGCTCTTCTTCCAAATACCACAAGGAATTCCACCAGTAGCTGTAACAGCGCTGCCCGTCAAGTTCGTAGGCAAACACCATTTCGTAATATGCACCCGGAACGAGTCCACTGAACTCTATACGGCCATCAGCAGGCAGATCGGTAAACGTATCGGTATCACTGTCACTATCACCAATGCGAAGCAGATATTGCAGATGGGAGATGTGTGCATCGGCCTCGGTATATTCCACTTTCAGCTTGGCTGTCGTCTGGGTCACATCGCTGACATAAATGTTGATGTCCAGATCTTTCGACTTAAACGACTTTTCGCCGGCATAATATGTTTGTCCATCCACCACCACAAAAGGTGTGCTATGGTACCACAATCCTGGCTTCAAACCATTGACGTTTGCAGTCATCGTGTTCCCCGTGACCACTGCAGCCACACTTCTTTCTGCTTGAGTGTTATTCCTTAGTATGAATCCTGCAGAATCGTAAACATCGTCAGTCAAAGATAGTTCTGCAGTCAGTACTGCCTGTGTCTGGGCAATGTCCGATACCGAATGAGATACAAAATATTCTGTAGTATGGAAATCGAATGGTTGTGACACCACTGTTGCACCTGAGGCACAGAGGGCCTCTACCATGACAATATAATTTCTGGAAGGCAACAAGCCGTAAACACGCTGTGTGAAGACTGTATCCTGCCCTGCCACTTGAAATTCGCCCACAAGGGTCTGGCCATTATAAACTGACACCTTTTTGCTCACAACAGTGTCATCGCCTACCGACAGGCGACCATGAACTACAGCACTACGCTGATACACCTGTGACACACTGTCTACACTGGCATCAATACCCATCGTTGTAAAGACTGAGACACTATCCACGACTGGTAACGTTGCATCATTGGGTATAAACAAGTTTCTGACATAGAATTTCCCAGTATAGTACGGGCGCCAAGTCAGGCTATGCTCTCCGTCATACAACGTCAGCGTCACCTGCGAAGAATACGTCTTGTTATTTGCTGTGGCGGCAATAGATCTCAAAGCAGTTCGTCCACCATCAACAAACAGTTCAATATCCGGCGATGTATTGCCATTATATGCGTAGCTCCTTGTCACGCTCCATTCAAAGCTGATGGTGGCAGCCTTGCTCAGAGTGAAAGTTGCCGTCAAGTCATCATAGTAGGCGTAGTGGTCAAAATAAAGCCCATCTTCCGTTGCCTCCCAGTCTTCATCGTAAGTAAGCACTACGTCTGTGGAAGACTCCGGAGTAAGCAGGGCTTTCTTATATATATCCATTTCCGTCATTTCGCTTTCATGAACGTTTGAATATGATTTCCGACCGTCGCCATAGTCCACTTCAGCAATAAAGCCATAAGCGGTATTTGGCTGTAGTCCTGTCACCTCTTGTCTGAATACGGATTCTGAAACTGAAATGTCCACAGTTTTCACCTGTTCAGACATTTTCCCGTCTATAAACTTATATATATTTATCCTGCCACTTGACACTGACTCATCCTCAGAGTCAATCTTTCCATACACGACAGCACTACACTGTCTGATATTCTTAATGGAGTCTATATAAATCTCAACGCTCTTGGTCTGGAAATCAAGTATATCACTATAGATCATGTCGCTGCCTGCAGGCTGAATGTAGGTGCGTGCCTGATATTCTGTTTTCAGTTCCAGCCCGCTCTTCTTCAGCGTATAAACAGAGTCTGTGCCGCCATCTTCAATTTCTTCCCATTCGTCAACGCCCACCTTGCGGAACTGCATGCCACGCTGATAGATGGATGCATCACCGAAAATCACCTTTCCCTGAAGCTCTGCCGTATGCTGAGAACGATTGATGAGAACAGGTTTGCAAGCCTCCACCGACAAGGTTACAAACGTACCTGTTTCACTGAACACCGTATCACAATCTTGCGCCTGTATGTAAGAGCGATAATTATAGGTGGTACTTGGACGCAGTCTTGTAACTGGATGCGCCAGCAGGGTATCTGTCACTTCTTTCGGAAAGTCTGTCCAACGTGTTCCTTCGGCATCTTTGTATTGCAGGCCAGCAGCAATGATAGTGGCATCACCACCATCTATTCTTCCACGAATAGTTGCGGAAGCCTGCATCACATTCTCAACATCTACAGTGTATGCCATAACAGGCAAGGTCTCAAAATCTATGCGATTGCTCAAAATAACTTCTTTCTGATTGCCCACTGACATTTCAGTAAAGAAGATTGCATTCGACCTTGACAAAGGGGACAGGTTTTTCATTGTATAGGCAAGAGGAGTTGTTGTTCCCAACGATATTGTGTCTGTAGGTAGCTGAGGATTATATGAAATATTGTAGTTTTTCAGTTTTGAGACATCTACTCCATTCACCTTCAAATCATAAAGTCTTGCAGTTCCCTCACTGGCATAAGAGGTATATTTCCATTTGATGGTATGTTTTCCCTTGCCGAGCCGTCTTGACACAGATTTTGATGTATTGTATAGTTCTTCTATCAGCACATCATCGATATATAACGCAAATCGGCAACTATACATTGCGCCATACATAAATGATATAACCCCATCCTCATATAGAGTGAAATCAGCCTGTATATAGTTCCCGTTACCATAGCTGATCCATATTCCACGATCACTATAGTAAGTATCACCTGGATCATGTTTATACGAATCAATACCCAAACTATTCGAATGATAGATATCAACGGGATCTGAACTCGGATCTAACAAGGCCGCATCAAAACTTGACAGCTTAGGAACAATTTTGGAATTTGTAATGATTCCACATTGCGAAATAGACTGGGCATCACCCAAATTTGTTCCACAAGCAATGGTAACAGTGGATTGAGTGACTGACATTACATTTGGAACATCAATAGTAACTGGTAATGTGCGGAAATGCTTTATTGAGCTATATTCTTTCTTGCCCGAAACGACTTGATAGGCACGATAGACATAGTCTCTATCGGGAAATAGCATTGGGACTGCCGATAATATCATTTTAGGTGCAATTTCTAAATACAAAAGCCACTCCCCTTCAGTCGTGTTTTGAAAATTAATATTCCTTACCATTCCTATGTCAAGACCAACATTTGTCGCAGAACTTTTCTTGTACTGCCACTGAAAGGTATGTGCTCCTGCCGATGCCGTATAGGTTACCGTCGTAAAACCCACCTCGCCTGAGATGCTGTTAATGGCTAATCCGTCGACCCAAAAAGAGAGAACGCCAATGCCATCCTCTGAGTCTACGCTCCACTCAAAAGAGATTTCTGTCTCCTCTGTGAATGCAACCGTAGCCGACATCACAGAACTCTGCCCTGCCGACAAACCGCTTTTACTTTCAACCCAACCCTTCACAGTACGGGCAGACCAAGCATTTCCTGTAGTCATAAGCATCACAGGGTCGGACATGTCTGCTAATGCTTGTCGAGAAAAATCGTCAAGTTCCGGCAAAGTTCCATACTTATACTGAAAACCGTGTGTTACGTTTAAATTAGGGAAATCTGCAGACAAAGTGGCCTTAGTCTGTGTCACATCCGTGGCATCATGCAAAACAATCTGCGCATGTGCATCCATTAATGAGAACACACTAAACATAAAAAGTCCAAAGATCTTACTGACTTTTTTGATTTTACTTTGTTGGTTCATAATCTACATCTTTATCTGGTTTATATTAAATCTCCGTCTACTGAAAAATCTCCACTTTACCTTATAAACATAAGAAAAGCGCAAGCTTTCACCATACGCACCTCAGGTTTAGGACCACCTACTACGTTCTATGGAGAAACATGCGCTTTTTGCACACGTCTCTTTGAACGTAGTTTTTGCTCTTTCACTTTTCGAGGTCCTAATTCGAGGTACGATTGAGCAATGTATATATTAAAAAATCATGCACCACAATGCACGATGCAAAATTACGAAAAATCCATAAATCACAAAAGAAATCTGTAAGAAAAATGCTTTCTGTTGTCGTTTAGTGCTATACTCTAGTGCTATACCACCACAGGGAAGAAGGCTTAGCGGCGGACAACGCAGACGCGATTGTTGACAATGAGCATCTGGCCGCGACTGCCGCAACGACGCACCTCATCCAGGGAGTCATAGGTGCCGAGATACTGTCCTGACAGCGTGGACACGCGGAAACCGGCGGTCGGCGAGGCGGCATGCAGTGTCTCAACACCAGCCAGATAGCTCTCGTCCTCAATCAGCGAGAGGTAGGCCACGTCCCACGACTTGGCGACATCGTCGAAGCCATTCCACGTGAAACTGCACGGATGGGACTCGCCGAAGGTGAGGTTCTGGCCCACAACATCCTGATTGCCCAACAGCAGCCAGTTCTCATTCTCATAGCCTGACACCTTCCTGCTGATGCCATTGACGGAAGGATCGTTCCACGTCACGTCGACGGCATACCACTTGCCGTTCTCCATCTGCACCTCGTTCCACATGTGCGACTCGCTCTGCCCGTTTCTGCTGCCCTTGGCAAATCCCACGGCAACATGGCAGGGAATGTTCTTCTCGTCACACAATATCTTAAAGGCACGCGCATAGGCTTCACAGACGGGACCCACCTTGCCCGTGCTGCCACGCAGGGCGCTCATGGGACTCCAGGCTATCGTGGCCACCTTGTCGACATGGCCGAGGTCGGAGTTATAGCAGTTGCTCGTCGTCAGCCAGTTGTTGAAAAAGCGTATCTGCTCGTAGCGCGACGTGGCACTGCACTGCGAGACAACGTCCTTGACCTTCGACTTGAACTCCGTGACGCCCTGGCTGACCAGTTCCTGCGTGAGAAAATCCTCATGACGGCAGTCAAAGTCACTGGTCTTCAGGCCGAAATACATCACCTGCATATAGTCCGCCTTTCCCGTGCCCAGAGAGGCGTTATAGCCGTAGCTATACATCCATCTGGTTGACCATCTGTAGTAGCTGTTCACCCAGAAGGCCTTCGGATTGTCGTAGGTGAGCGTCATGCAGAGATAAGGCATGAAGGTGTTATACTCATTCCACTTGGCATTGCACGCCTCTGCTACTTTGGCATAGGCATACTCACCGACCAGGTCTGCCGAGGCATCTTTCGGAAAGGTGAACTCCAGGGAGCCCTCAAAGGTGGCCACTGCGATGCTGTAGCTGTTTTCGTTCTCGTTATAAATACCCAGTGTAGGATCAGACAGCCAGTTCTTCTTCTCAGACAGCACCTCGTCAATCGCAATCTTGTAGTCATCATAGAAGACAGAGAGATAGGCCGGAAGGTTGTTGATGCGATGAATCCAGGCTGTGCCGCTCTCTGCTTCCGAGGCAGCGAATGCCCGCTTCGCAAAAGGTTCTTGAGCTATTTCCCGGGGATAGCGGGCCACATCGAAGACATCGAAGTCATTCTCATAGCTTCCGCCTATCTTCAAGTCGCTTGTCACCAGCTGAGCCTGCATGCTCATGCATGAAAGGACAAGCAAGAACAAAGTCGTAAAATGCCTCATAAGTGTTCTCGTTTTAGGTTTAATGACAGGGCCTGCCCCAGAAGGAGCATTCCCCTATTCTTCAGACAGGCTGGCACGCCATGGGGAGCATTCCCCTATTCCTCAGACAGGCTGGCACGCCAGAGGGAGAAAGGATTCTGCCGCAGATGGGAATTGTAGAAGCGGCGGTCGCCCGTCACCTCACGGCCGATGAACGCCGGTTTTTCGTAGGGCTCATCGGGCGAGGACAGTTCCACCTCGGCCATCACCAGACCGTCGTTGTCGCCGTAGAACTCGTCGACCTCGAAAGTATGTGGCCCCGAGGGCACCAGATAGCGGGTCTTGTCGATGATGCCGGGCTCGCAGAGCAGGAACAGGTGGTCGGCCTCGTCGAGCGTGATCTCCTTTTCAAACTCATAGCGCGACAGCCCACCGTCCATCGAGGGCCCCTTGATGGTGAGGAAAGCCTGGTCATCACGGCGGCGCACCCTGACGGTACGGCCGTGACCACTGCAGATATAGCCTTGCTTGATGCGACTATGGCTGGTGGCCAGCCGTTTGTAGTCGTCGCCTCGAACAAGGAACTTGCGTTCAATCTCAAGTCCGCTCATAACTACTGTCAACTATGAACTATGAACTGTGAACTATGAACTATGAACTGTTACACGCCCATCATCCAGTAGACCCATCCGATGTAGAACAAGGCCAGCAATATGAGCACACCGATGATCCACTTCACGATTCTGTCGCCCTGCTGGGCCTGTTTCTGTTCGTAAGCCTTCTGCTTAGCATTGAGATGCTTCTCTTCTTGATTCTTCTTTGCCATAGTTTTATGAATTTAGTAAGTTATTGTTCGCCACTAACAGGGAATTCCATGAGGTAGGCTTTGATGAAGCCGTCGAGCTTGCCGTTCATCACGCCGTCGACATCGCGAGTCTCGAAGTTCGTGCGGTGATCCTTCACGCGCTTGTCGTCGAAGACATAGCTGCGTATCTGCGAGCCCCATTCTATCTTCTTCTTGCCGGCCTCGATCTTGGCCTGTGCCTCCAGTCGCTTCTTCATGGCGCGGTCGTAGAGCTGCGAGCGCAGCAGGGCCATGGCGCGCTCCTTGTTCTTCGGCTGATCGCGCGTCTCGGTGTTCTCGATGAGGATTTCCTCCTCCTCGCCCGTGTCGGGATCGGTGTACCAATAGCGCAGACGGACACCCGACTCCACCTTGTTGAC